>Ga0126342_10002278_pt1 | contig 29515 bp, 23 predicted proteins | sample Cyp1metagenome_FD_92528 | JGI IMG/M metagenome (GOLD analysis project Ga0126342, IMG submission 92528) | Coral microbial communities from Lord Howe Island, Old Settlement Bay, Australia - Cyphastrea 1 metagenome | ecosystem: Host-associated > Invertebrates > Cnidaria > Coral ...
AAGCAGCAATGAGACTCACTACTCCTTTGCGGCGGCACCGGCGGCAATCAATGACACGCCGGGGTCCGTGGAGAGCGGTGGTGGTGGTACAGTATCATATGTAGGGACAAGATGTGAAAGATTGGATTACTCGTATATCGAGAAAGGAGCATGAGAAGATCTCCATTAAGCCATGGCCGAAATGTCAGGACCTTGATGTGTGGCGATCGAACGTCGTTCAAGCCGTTTGTGTTGCTTCTGGTGATCCTGACACAGCAGCATGGAGGAGCTGGCTTACACCTGCTCAACTACCTGATCCTGATCATGCATTGTTGTCCGACTCAGGTGAATTCCGATTCCAATCTGTTGACTGCAAGTTGTCGATGGTTTTGCAGAACATGTTTGATGCTGCGGGCGAAGTCGCATGTGAGGTGAAGGTCAAGATAAGACAAAGGAGTCAGGAGCTTGGGAAAAAGGGGGATTTACTGATGGGCAGAGAAATCTTTGCAATGGTTCTTGATCGTTTCAGAACGACGTCCAAGGACGAAGTGTTGTTCAACGCCAGTCACATCTACAAGCTGCAATACCAAGGAGACAAGGAGATGGATAAGTTCCTCAATGCTTGGATCGAGATCATTGCCAACATGAAAGCTGAGGACATCCCCTCGGAGAACACCTTACGCGATCACCTACTGAGGAAGATCGACGGATCTCAAGCACTTCACGTGGACCTCACTATCTTCAAGGGTAGGGAAAATGATGATAAGAAGAAGACCTACAAGGAGCTCTTGGAGATCATGAAGAGGTACATCGCTAGAGTGCGTGAGGACAAGAACATGGCAGCGAGAGACAAGTTCGCCACTGACTACACGAACCTTGGCAAGCCTACGACCCCTGCTCCAAAGCCTGCAGCGCCTGCTCCTGCACCAAAAGATGGTAAGACCGGAAAGCCCAGTGCTCCCGCACCCAAAGGTAAGCCTGGAGCTCCTGTGCTACCTTCCGGCAATCCCAAAAGTCATGGCAAGGGCAAGGGGAAGAGCAGTCGGAGGTCGAGATCACCATCTACCAGAGACCCATCGAAGACCTTTTGTCACTTCCACTTCAACAAAGGGAATTGCAAACATGGTGACAAATGCCAACATAGTCACTCACAATACCATTGGGACAGGAGGAAGAACAAGCACGGGAAAGGTGGTAATGGGAGATCGGCATCGCCAAGGAGATCACAAACCCCTGGAGGCAAGAAAAATGGTCACTTTGATGGGCCAAGGGCGACTGCAAGCCTGGGGACAAATGCACATTCAAGCACGACCCCAACATGAAGGGCAAGAGAGCTACCCCTGCGGCGAAGTCTGCAGCCGCCAAGGCAACACTTGCATTGATCCGGGAATATGATGATGACATCATTGTGAAGGCCATGCCGAACGAGAAGAAGATCAAGCTGAACGTCAAGTTTTATGATGATGTGGAAATGTTCGAGTACAAGAAGCATGACTATGTGTTCTGCTCCAACCGACAGCCGAGAAGGAGCATGTCGAAGACTCAGAAGCGATATATCAAGTGCCAGACGACCCAGGAAATCATGGGTGATCCTCAATGGGCTCTACAAGCCAAGCTGGGTATGACAAGGGCGCGTGCTGTTGGCATCCTGATGGACGACTTCGACGAGTTCGCTGACGTCGATGAGGTGCACATCGTCTTGTGTTCCAGGGGTGATACCAAGCTCAGGTTTCATCACATTGAATACCTGTGGGATAACCCAAGAGCTGAGACATGTTACGAGGAGGTGATACCCCACGTTCCAGGTAAATTTGGACGACGTGACAACATCATGTGCATCACTATGCCAATCGAGCTCAAGGATAGACGCTTCATCATGGACTCTGTGAGTGGTCATGACCTCATTTCTGCAACGAGGGTTGACAGGATGGACCTTGACACCTACGAGAGTTCAAGAGTCAATTTCCACACCGCTAATGGCATCACACCAACCACGACTATGGTGGACTTGGGATTTGACACATTCAATGAGCCTGCCAAGGCACATGTGTTGGACAACACTCCATCAGTACTTTCACTGGGAAAACGATGCATGGAACAAGGCTACACCTTTGTTTGGCCCAATGGGAGAGAACCCTACATGATCAACTCCGAAGGTGACAAGATCAAGATGGAAGTTCACGATCTTATACCAGCTGGCGTGGGAATGCTCCGAGGCGAGTGGGTAGGCCTGTCGGCGGCCCACGGACCGAAAGAGCTGAACCATGTCAGAAAAGGTCATGGTGAGGGGGGGTAGGCCTTTCGGCGGCCCTCGGAACCAACGATCTCAGATCCAACAATGGAGACGGGGCATGCCCTTCGGCTACCCACGGATCCAAGGATCTCAACAACTTCAACAAGTTCTACAATGCTTCTCCGTCGACGCCCAGCGAGACGAGCACAAACATCCCAAGTGATGATGATGGTCAAGAGTTCTTGAATGATTGGGATGAATGGTCCGAACATGAAGTTGGTAGTGGACCACGAGCTCACTGTGAAAATGTTCACTATGACTTCAGCACAGGGAAGGTTGTCACCCCTGCTATTGCTGCACCAACGGCATCTACCTCAAACGACTCCAATGGCAAGTCCAAGGTCGACCACATCGTGAAGTCAATTCCTTGTATGCCTTGCGTTCACCAAGACTTTGAACCTCGCGAGAAGTTCGGCCAAAAAGTGATATGAGGTTTGGGAAAATGTTCAACGCGATGGTCTCAAGGCCAGTTGGCCGAAAGGAGATGATGGAAGAGCCGGACGCCAAGGCTTCAATGAGGAACGAGTGGTTGGGTCAGCACAAGCAACGGGTGTACGACTTCTCCATCGTCCGTGAATACGACGATGTTGTGGCCGAAGCCAAACGAGAAGGAAAAGAAGTTCATATGGCACGAGTTCGCGGCATTTGTGTCGAGAAGAGCTACCAGTTGCCGAAGGGCAGCCCCGGAAGAAAGTTCAAAGGTCGAGGCGTATTACTTGGTAACCAAGTGAAGAACGGTACAGGGAGGCCGCATTCTTCCAAGATCTCGGCAACTCACCTGCTACGTTCGAAGCTTCCCGATGGGCAGACTTCTATGGTTGCATCCCCGGGCACACTGTGAAGCTGGCGGACGCCATCCAAGCCTACATTCAAGCGAGGCTCACGGGACCTCCTTGTTGGCCGATGGGATGTGGCGATTGTTGTACGGTCATGCTGGAAACCACTACAGTCCTGACAGATTGGGAGTGTTCGCCACCATCAAGAAGTTCCTCTTCCGACAACGGGTGCTACTGATGTGCTCGGTCAATGTCGATGCTGCCAAGGAGTTGAATGATTTGGTCAAGGAATCATCAATGAAAGTGGGCATCAACATGGAGCAGATGGAGGACGCAATCAAAGAACCCACCACAGTCGACATCGGAACTGGAGGTGGAGTGCCCAACACAACATGTGCTGGATCATCCGGCACGATTGGTGGAAGTAGGCGAACATCGGTGGAATACGAAAAAGCACCATGGGTGGAAGCCAATGTGAAGACAATGGTACCAGAGCCATCGGCCAACATGAACGACATGTGGTTCTACGTCAACCACGGTGTTGATCGATCCATTCTCTGCGATCGTCACTACAACGGCAATGATGACGAGGTCATGCCACATGACATCATGAAGGTCAGTTACGGCTATGGCAAGACATGCATTGTGTGCAGCGCCAATGAGATGTCCGACAAGTACTACTTGTGGCCACCTGAATGGCAAAGGCAATCCATCGTGAAGATGGCTGCCAGGATCAAGACGTTCACCGTCAAGATGTCCGAAGAGGGGAGCAAGATCGCAGATCCACAGGAGAACTTCGTGCAGTTCCTCAAGGACATCACCTACGCAATGGTGGGAAACAAGAGAAGCCCATATGACGAAATTCTCTTGAAGCCGATATCACACCTTGGCATGGTGAGAGTTCCACGTGATCGGGTGACGCAGATCTTCATGGGAAAACGCGGAAGGCAGTACACCGTCATCAGAGAGGAGTTCTTGCTAGAAGGGGACAATGGAAGGCACGAACGTTTCGCCTATCGTGTCGCCAAGGATTATGGCAATGTCTTCTACAAAGACTACAAGTTGGTGTTGGGACGCGAGTTTGACGAGATCATGGACTACGCCGACGTCGCAGCCGAGAAATGTGGAGACGTTGTGGAATGTAGCTCGGCATGCTGGACATCGCCAACATGACAAAGGAGCACATCAAGTTCATGGAGACTCGTGCCGACCCTGGAGAATTACTCGCGGGATTGGGGGCATCAATCAACATCTTCCATGGCACGACCAGGTCATCCTCCACGTCAAACACCAAGAGGAACAGCTCGAGGATGACGGAGCAAACATCCTATGAGGGCCACATTGGACCAGATCTTGCGCAACAGCCCATGAACAATTTGCGCAACATGTGCCTGATCGAGGACAAGGAGATAGAGGTCATCAGTGGGATCTATCGAAGATCGTCAAAGGGGGATGACGGGGTAGGCCATTCGGCGGCCCACGGAACCGAATCCACGAGTGCGGGAGCCGATATACTGAAGGGGTAGGCCAGTCGGCAGCCCCAGGTAGGCAGATCCTGAGGAAGAATATCAGATCTCCAAAGACAGGTCAGGTCATGGACACTATCGATGCATTCTTCGCACTGGCGGATGACAACAGCGTGTGCGTCAGATGTGGGGAGAGCGGACACACCAACTACGAGTGCGACAAGAAAGATGATGATCCAGTCAAGACCGCGCTCATTAACCTGAGGAAGAAACTTCAAGGTGAAGAAGTTGGCGAAGAGGGACCTCAAGGGGAAGAGAGCAAGGAACCACAAAGTGGATATCAGGCCACGAGGGAAGGAGAGTACATGTTCCTCCGTCCCATTCCTCTTTCGTCCCATTCCTCTTTCGGTGATTGGTGATCGTGCTCATGGTGAATTGAGCATCAATGGAGTGAGGATCGATGAGAAGGGCCCCAAAACAAAGAACGCATTGAATGATCTCGTTGACGTTGCGAGTCAGAGCGGTGTCACAATGACGTACAAGGACATGAAGGAAGCCCTTAAATACTCCAATCACAAAATGTACAAGAAGCTCCAGATCAAGACCAACATCGGAAAGTTGAAGATCCTACCTCTGAACGGTGGCAAATTCTACTCCGAGTCCTTCGCAGGAGGCGGCGTTGAATTCCCACTTCCAACCGATGAGAACCCCAACGTGGTAGAGCTTGATAAGCGGGAGCATAGCTACAGCTACTACTCCAACAAGGCCTTGCGACATCATGTCGGTCGGGAACGAGTCAAAGAAAGGGCGGGAAACTTCCCTGGCCTACACTGCAATGAAGCAGGATGGGTCGACATCATGGAGTTCCTGCACCATGGCTGGATTTTCGACCACGAGAAGGTCAAGGAAAACGATGATGGATTGATTCCTTCGTCATTCAGAGAGGATCGAGTCAATTGATGACCAAGACTGCACGGGCCGAGTTCCAGAAATCGAACAAGGTCTGAATCCAGTCCTTGTGCATCGTCCTGGACTCTAGTTTCACAGAGCCTGATGAGCCTCTCAAACACTTCCTGGATGGAGATGAGGACATTCACAAACTCATCGCCCGTGATGGTGAAGTTTTCCTGGCTCCGATCGCTGTCGGATCACCGGGCGCGCACTCATCTTGCGGGACAGATTTCCGCCTCGACAGCGAAAAGGTTTGTCACCCAATTACCACCAAACTTGCAGACGAATTTCAGTATATTGCTATCACGTCACCGAGATGGCAAACGTGAATGGCATCATCAAGAAAGGACTTCGACCAGGCGGACATCGAGGAGGACGAGCCCAAGTGTGCCTCAATCCTTTTGCGGCATGGGACGACCGCTACAAGACCATTCTTGGCGGAGCACTGACACATCTTGGAACAGTGCGCATCGTCCTGGCATTCAGCGTACATCGACTCATTAATGGAAACATTCCGTTCTCCGAGGTGGCTGGAGCTTGGTACCGGACAAATGCTTACAAATGGGATCGCTTGCTTGTGGACTCTGGGCGGCTTCAACTGGTACGATCCATCAAGGACCCGAATGAGATCGCCACCACGGCGACAGTTAAAAGAGTCGCCCTGAACGAGATCAACCCCGAGGACAACATCCCTTACTACGACGAGTTCGTCAGAGACGTTGGAGAACTCGAGAGCATGGGGGGAGCCTTGGAGTACCAGAGTGGCCTGAGGAACAGGCTGGTGACGTTCATCGCCGAGAACTGCGTCCCACGGGAGACCGGCAGAATTGTCTGCCCTGCGTGCCTGACCGAAACTGCGAACAACCTGTCTATCTGCATCAGGTGTTCCGGATCGCTCATCAGCTGGGGGGAAAGGACCGCCGGACAGAATGAAGGCGCACCTCCTGGAATGCCGGAGCGAGAGAAGTCGCAGAGCGGCGATGAAACCGGTGACGCTGAGGGAGATATGGACAAGGACGAGATCGATCGACTGGTCAAGGAAACCAAAGCCAAGACTGAAGCACGCACCGATGACGACGTGGACATGACTGCGCCACAATCAAGCCAGGCGGCATCAAGTGGCAATGGACGATCGACGAGATCAACTCCACAGCCGAAAACGACCGTCGATGGTGAGACAAAGGAGCAGCAAGAGGCTGAAGATGAACGACAAGCCGAAGAAGAAGAGCAGGCCGAGAGACAGCGTGAGCGGCTAGCCAAATTCCAATTTGGGCAACAAGGCTTGTCCCAGGATGTGTTATCCATTGCGTTGACCTCGCTGAGAATGAAGATGCCGTTGATTCTGCGGCGCGAGTCATCGATATCATGATCCTGACATACATCAAGGACCGCTACCGCGCCTACTATTATGTGTACACGGTGATGACACCACCACAAACCTACGTGGAACATGTCAAGAACAACGGCATGATCCCGGAGTATGACGGGTACATCCCCTACGTTGGCGAGGACGTGCACGGCGACTTCCGGGAGCCCACGGAGGCAGAGCATAAAGCGGCATTCGAGCGGGCCGGAAAAGGTGGAAAGTTTGGCAACCGTGAACCTCGAGATGTACCTCAAGGGAGTCCCAGGCATCAAGATTCTGAGCAAGCTCATGAAGTATCTGGTGCAAACTGGAGTGACTCCACAGTTCATCAGCAACAAGCTCAGCGATGTTGCAGATGCCGTGGATGACAAGAAAGCAGAGGTCAGACGCGAAGTCACAGATTTTGTCCGGAAGATCATCGCGGGGGCATTCGCGATCAGGTCGTATGACTACTTCAGACTGAATCCTCCACAACGTGAAGATAACCTTCATATTGATCCAGTATCATTGGCATGCGCAGTGACAGAAAGAGTGCGATCATTTGCAGTCATGGTAACCCTCAACAAAGTCGGCATGAGGCTACCAGCTGGGCTTGGGAAAGTCTGGGAAAGCAAACTGAAAGCAGTCCGACAAAGTGACGCGCAGCTCGAGGTCAGCGTGCGAATGTTGGACCCTGCCGATCGTGACGGTATCTGCACATACGTGAGAGCCATCACCAATGTTCCTGGAGAAGAGGGTGGAGCAGCGGCAAGTAGCAAGGATACCACCAAACGACGTCGCCGCTGAGCACTACTTCACTGTGGGTGAATTCTGAGAGTGGCATGAGAGCCGGGTCAATTCAGATTTTGTAGCTACTGCATGCGAGGTTACGCACGATGACTTCCATGCATGGGCGAACTTTTGACTATGAGCTGAGGTAGTAGGCGACCTCAGTAATTAATGTGAGTCCAAGATTTTCCGTAGACAGTGCTGTATAGAAAACCGGCCAAGTACCAGCGTATGCCATTCGGCGGTGCCGGGAATAGCACGATCTAACGCATGCCATTCGGCTACGTTATGAATGCTGCGGTCAACGATTTTAATCAACCGTGATGTGATGTCTGCCTATCGGCGTCGTCATGGATCCTGCGGGCGAAATCATTTCTTTCGTGCACAGTACTGGTGACAGGAACGGAGATGTTTCACACCTACGAAACTCGGAAGGATTCACATTAACTACCAATTTTGCATGATACAGCGATAATTCGATGGGCGAAGATTTTTTAAACCCTGGCGTGCGCTCCTGTGTCCGACCGATCAAGAACGGGTCGAGCATGGGGGGTGTGAAAGGTACATAGGCCAGGTGCAGCTGCCTGGCTCAAGGGTTTAAGCGATCCACGGTCCGAATGCGAAGGCAAAAAGAGATCGCCATTGCTGCGCTGACTTCGAGGCCTACATCAAAGAGTACACGATCATAAGTGGGACCAGAACCCACTCACAATTATTTTTAAGCAGGACGCATGTAATGCACAACAAATGGAAGCTCTAACCTTTTTTAGTGATTTGAGCTTCTTCTTGAAACGATGCCTGCACAAACTCTTAAGTGCGCTGGCCGTCTTCAGTTGCAACTCTGAGGTCTGATATTTTGCCTGGTATTGGCTGGAGGCGGGTTGCTTTGTGGTTTCTTGCCCTTTTCCACCTCTGTAGAATGCCGGAAGTGGCAAGGTTTCTTAACCTTTGGCCAATCGAGCATGGGTCTCATCTTAAACAACTATGCAGCTACGGATGGTACCGTCCCCAGTCTTGCAGGGGAAGACCTTACAAAAAGTGTTCTCCACAGAGTATAAGAAAAACATGCGTTTACCCTGTGCGGTGAAGATGTGTTTACACCTGTGTTCTATCCAGTGCCCTATCAATCACACTCTCCACCCCGAGCGATCCCTCCCGCACCTGCCAGATGCGCTGCGCATGTTTGACAGTCATTGACAATGATACAAGTATGCGGTTCTTGTAAAACCCTGCAAGGAAGTCTAATCACACTCCTACTTATCCTCACTATCCATCACAGCAATTTAGACTCTCAGACACATTTTCTCAGGTCTTGCAGTTCTTGCTCGAGCTGCCATTGTGCTATCACTGGTCCGCTGCTGAAGGCTTGAGGCCGAAAGGTGCGACAAAGACACTGCCACTGGTCATGATGGCACCACATTGCATCTCTCCAAGGTGACTGCGTATCCATTGGTTTTCCTCAGCCTTCGCAAGCAGGTTCATCCTATAATTTGCAACCTGTGGCCCTGTAGCTTTAGCGGCTTTAGCTGTTTGATGCTCAAATCAGATCTGAGGTTGTGGAGATTCTAGGTAGTCGAGGTGCCAAACTAGCTGAGGAGAAGCCGAGGCGAGGATTCACTGCACTGCACACTGCACCAATTTGACAAATCGATTGGATCCACTGCCGAGGCTTTCTACGGTGGTTTTGTTGGCAGGCAGCTTGTGGATCTTTCGATTGATACACTTTGCGAAAGCTTCGGGTCTCAATTTTCTCGCGGCCAGGGGTGACGGCTATCGCTTTGAGGCACAAAGAACTGAATCCAATCTGTTGAATTGCTTTTCAAATGTATCTACTGTATGTAATTAGTTGATCCTTCTATTTCAAGTTGTGTTTGGGATTTTCTTTTGGACAGGTTTCCCACCTGTTTCGCCAGTTTTTCCAATTTGTTTTCAACCTGTCGCAGACTGCGAAACCTTGGCGTTGTAGCTGCGACACTTGGCACACAGATTGGAGCCAGGGCTTTGTTTGATCCGTACGAATCTGTACATGGTGCTTTCCGGTCATGTCGAGCGTATCTTTGTGTCTTCATCCGGAAACAATTCAACAGAACGCTATGAGTTGGCTATGAGCACTATATAGCACTATCATTTTGAGTTCTCAATGATTCTCAATGGCCATTGGTTTGGAACGTTTGGAACCAGGATTCAGTTTGAGGCCAAGTTGTTGGAGGGTTCTCCCGAAAACTGAGCGAGTCTCGTAAGGCTTGCTGGAGCAAGCTTGGGAACTTTCTTGGTATATGCGTGCTCCTCAGTGTGAAGGGCAAACTGATGGAACTATTGCTGAACCAAAGAGATCTGGTGATATCTGGTGTTCCATTCCTGCTATGACTGTCCTATGACTCCTGTCAGATCTGTCAGGTTGCTCCGGCACTCATGATTCTTGGTGCCCAACGCCGAAATTTGGTTCAGAGTCCAAAGGCGTCAGAGCTTAGCTGTGAAGATTTTTGTGGAGTTTGATGAGTTTGTTATTTTGGACATTTTTGGACAGTTTTCATCAGTTTTCCATGTTTTGCTCAGTTTCATGTTACATCTGGAACTTTCTTCCTGTCAGGGCTTTGGCGGTTGGGTCGCGCGCGTGATGCAAGTCTTCTTGGTGCAGGGGGCCCCGGAGACGTTTTTTGTCGGAGTTTTTTTCCACATGCCATGTATTGCCATGATCTGCCATGCTGCGTCCGTTTCAGGCCTCTGGGTGTTGGACTTGGAGTGATTGGTAGTGTGCATAGTCTCAAATGATCTCAGATCATGCATCAATGCATCGATATGCTTGCTGCAAAATGCACGCAAGGATAAAGGCTTTAAGGACTCAAGCTTGTAGCTTATCCATTCTGTACATGCGACGCTGTCGGCGGGAAAAGAATCCATGGTGCAGAACAGATCAGATGGCCTTCAACTCTGTGTGAGGGACGTCAAGGCAACCAAAGACGCCTCTGGCTACCTGCTACTCTGAATGCATGGGCATGCGGCATGCATGGATGCATGATGCAATTTTCAAGCAGATTTCATAGCTCAATCAGCCGGCAACATGACGGAGGCTCGCATTCGTGGAACTGCCACCAGGGCCTTTTCAGTGCACAACATCCGTCTTGCACAAATGGCGCCAGGTGTCATGGACTAGATGGGACTTCAGCAATTTGGACACGGTCGGCTCTAGCCGAGTCCATGGCCAAGCACCATCAAGCACCGAGCGCTGTGAGTCGACAGAACGGAGACTTCGAATCTTTTTTCAGGTAGATGGCGTTCAAGATCCAATTGGGTACAAGCTGACCATGGACTCTCGTCAAAGCTTATGACTGCTCATGTTCTTAAGGAATGTGACAGAACTTGGACACCTTTTTCGACTTTTTCGACCTTTTCCATCTTTCAATGGCGTTTTGTCAAGATGATCCAACATGACCCGACAACCCGGCATGCTCTGTACATGTCTTGTAAGTGCTCTCCAAAGGATGATGGCAATGCTGCTGGCAAGAACAAATCCAAGACCGCAAACCAGGACAATTGTGGTAATATGTGGTAATGCCATGTAATGCCGTTCTACGTTTCAGCCCTGCATTCAGATAGGTTTGGTCTAAGTTTCATCCAGGAGCTGCTTGAAAAGAAGGCGTGGGAGGTTGCCGTCGCGCCTATCCAATCTGTTTGGGCCTTGAAGACGAGAACATCTCACAATATTTGAATCTTTTGTTTTGCACACTGAGAGCTGTTTGCCATGCGAAGTTGGTCTTAGGTCGGCATGAATTTCTTCTTTCTGTGGATGAGCGGGTCCTGCCAAAACGATTATATGGTCAGTGTCAAGTGATCAAGTATGTCTTCGGCAAGAATTCAACAGTAGCTGTGCGTAGCTGCCAGGTCTTCACCAGGAATCTTCACAATCATGATTTTGGGGCCAACCTCTCAGTGATTTTGGCACCATGTGCTGTTCTGACTCGTGAAACTTGTGCCAGACAAGACCTGACCCACAGTTGCCAGGTATTGCCTCACCTCTATAGTTGGTCAGTTCGCCAAAGCCAATGCAGCCTTCCAAAACTTCAAGACCATTGACACTACTTTGCAGGCCATCAATGCTTTGCAAACTCTTTGCAATTCCGGACCAGAAATGCATAAATCACAAGCGCAGGGATGCGAGTGGAATCATTCCCCGGAGTCTTAGCGGACAAGGACAACAACCTACTGTAGTCTGACTAGTACAGAAGGATGAGCAGTTTGTACCTGTTCAAATCCATTTTTTTGTTAAGTTAAGAGTCACAAAAGCAGTAAAGAAGACTTTATTGTAAAATGGAAATGAGAAATCTTGTGAGTTCCTGCCTTTCCTGTTGCAGTGGCTTGCATACCTGGCTCTTTGCTCGGTGTCTTTGGCGTACCTGCTGTGTGCCTGGCATGCTTGCATTGATGGACAGTGTGACTGGTGACTGGCGATCAACACATCCCAGAGAAATCAGAGAAATCAGGTATCACATGGCGGGGATGGGCCTTCTCCCAAATTCCTCTGGTGATTGGTGCTTTCCTGAGCTGCCACGTGGCCACGTGATCAAGATTAGATCAACATGATCAACTCAGCTTGACGTGGAGCTGAGGATAGCCTTGATTCCAAACGTGGAGGTGATCGAGACGGCAGGCCCAACTTGCCCTGTCAACTCTGGTCAGTTTAGCCAAGCTGCGGACACTGCCATGGCAGAGACGTAGACCGTGCCAGGCGGTGTTGTGAAATGAGAGAAACGTAGACATGGCTTGATGCTGTTTGGCACAGTTTCACAGGAGCACAAGTCCCAACCATACCTGGAACAACCACGAACAACCTACTATGACAGAGCATTCCGGAGTATTGTTTTGATGTTGTTGGCTGCAATAGCTGCCAGTAGCTCAACCATCCTTCGAGCACGCTTGCAGTCAGCCATTGGATATTGAAACAGTTGGAAGTCACAACAAGGACAAACAAATAGACTGCATCTCTGGACATGGACAAACAGAGTGTTCACCTGCAGTCTCAAAAGTTGTGCGGGCTGTCATTGCTCTAGACATGGCAAACAACTCCTCCAATCCAACTGGTTCTCCAAGATCTCATTGAAGACATTGGCTTTACACAGACAGCTAGGTCGGTAGAGAGAGAGAGAGAGATAGTGTGTCGAAGCACGTTTAATCGTAGTTGTGATATATGATGCCAGTTTGTCAACATTTTCCTTGTGCACTTGTGCAGTCGTTTCTGCCCTGACTGGCCTGATGTTCTCAGCGTCGGCAGTCGTTGCTGTTCCCGTCGTTGTGATCCTATTCTTTTTCGTATTTATCGCCACAGTTCACTCAATCAGAGGTTTTTTATTCTGCTTGTTCATGCTTGTTCATGCTTGTTCATGCTTGTTCATGCTTGTTCATGCTTGCTCGACTTGTTCGATCTGGTTTGTTTGCTCGCTTGTTTGTTCATTTCTTCCCCTGCACACTGGTGACCCATTCCTGCGTACAGCTTTGGCTCATTGCATATGCATCTTGTTTTGGAGCTGAGGCGTGACTGGCGCAGACATCATCAATTCAACCAAACATGCAATCAAAGTCCCTTACGCGAATCCAAATGGTTTCAAGTGTAGCTCTAAAACCCAGAACTATTCTGCAAAGAAGAGCGCCGTGCAAGTCTGTGAATGATGTGAATCATTAGTACGTATCTTTTTTGCAGCAATACATTTACAGATTTATAGCTTCGTACATCAAACATGTCAATGTGAATGAACCAGCTCGAGCCAACCGTAGTGATGGCATGGCTGCGTTGCCAGGACTGCCAGAAATTGCAGTGCTGTCCCACGAAAGTACGACCTGCATCGACCTGCTGTCAACTGATTGTTGCAGGTTGCATTCGGCGAGAGCCTGGGAGTGACAGTGAGGACAGCCGCCGAAGCCGTTTGGCGCACATTTCATCGACAAACTGCATGGAACAGACGAAATGAGCAGTTTAGCAAGCAGATGGTAAAGAGATGTAAAGAGTTTGTTCGACAAACGAGGACACAAACTGCGGATTATAATATACAATGCAATAGGGGAATCTATACTAACCAACCAGTATAATGGAACAACAGAGGGATTTTGAACAATGCTCATTTTGTTAATGGCTTGATTCTAGACGTAGCCAAGGTTCTCTCTCACACACCCTGCTCGTGTTCGACAAGGACGTCAGCATTTGTTTTTCTACGGAAGTTTACAGTGAAACACTGTGCATTTGTTGTTGCATGAGGCCCGCTGTTTAGTCCGAGAAAAAGAATAAAAGGAAGGCCGATGGGCCAATGCCATTCTTTATCAAGATGACATAAGGTTTTTTTGATACATTCTGCCGCTGGGGGAATTTAGATTCTTGATTTTTCTTGAGCGGTGTATTAGCTTCTCCAGGGATGGCAGATATGTGGAGATGTCTTGATCAATCTTCATCAAAGAGTCAGAACTCCTCAGTGACAAACTTCCTCATTCCCCAGGAGTGGCCTCCGAATGGCAGGCCTGTTGCAGCTCGGTCTTGTCGCCAAAACTACACGGACTGTTTCGTTGCTCCAGATACCGTCAGGGATGGTTTCTTGTTCGACGGAGAGGATGTGGAGCAAAGCAAGAGTGAGGAAGGCAAGACTTGATCAATCGTTGTTGGCTGATTGAACCCATTGCCCTCCACTCTTTCTGGTCAGGAGAGTTCTCGGCTGATGTGAATTTTGACTTTCGCGTTCTTGATCAGCAAGGGCTTTCTCCAGCTGTTGGCTTAGTGCGAAATGATGGAGAACTCTGGTCTTCAGATGATTTTAGCGTATTTGAGTGCTCGAATGCCTTTTTTGTTCGGCCACCTGATTGTTTCGGGAATCCAGATCCGGTCGTCTTGCAGCAGCGGTGGTTGCAGTCCTGTGCCAAGGCTCCAGATATCTGTAGCCTAGAAAATCCTAGAAATCCATGACGGTTGCAATGCAAAGTCGTGCACTTGCGCTTCTTGGAAGGCGTCTCTGGACCAATTCCCACGGGAGTACTTCGGAGGCAGAAGTTGAAGGAATTGAAGTCTAAGTTCTTCGAAATATTGCTGGTTTGATCTGCTTTGGCAGGCAAACGAAGAACTTCCAGCACCTCGTTTCTGAACTCGTTTTCCACTTTCAGACACAGTGTTGCTTGCTTTTCACGCTCAGTGACGTGAACATGACTGAACATGACTGAACATGAGGCAGGAACCAGAAAGTATTTCAGCAGCCCAGGCTCCTTGAGAGAGGCCTGGACTTGGCGGTGGCGAGTGTCTTGTTGCGCCTTCAGCCTTGCCTTGTCAATTGCAGGTACCAACATTTTCCCGACCCAAACGGGTTCGTATGCATCGATCGCCGCAGGCGCATGGTGGGGTGACGCATGGCGGTAAGTCCTGATATGGTGAAAAGTCATTGTTTGATTTTCCCAGCTTGGATTCTGTCCTTGATTTGATTTGATTTGACATATTTTGATGAGTTTGGCCAAGGGCGACTTGAAGTGCCTCCCAAAGGACAAAAGCAGAGCACTTGGGTTAGCAACCAGCGAGAGATGATCCAAATTCATCCAAATTAAAGCGATTTCAGACCGGCTGCATCCTCGAGGCTGGCTTCGACTGAGGAGTGTGACTCAGTAATTTTGGTGCTCTCAACAATTGTCGATTTATGTCGATTTAAAGGCTTACGCCCGACAGCCCGCCACTGGCTGGTTAGGGCCATGTTGGGACAAGGTTGTGAGGTCTATAGCCTATAATCATTTTACTTCATCGTGGGCTTCGCCATATCGGTTGCTCCTTTATTTCGCGTAGGTTGGTTGCCATTTGGTTGGAGGTTGGACTTGAAATCTATTGCTTCCATTTGTTGGGAACCTGTTAAAGAAATACTTTATTCATTTCTTTTGGAGCGAATTATTCTTGAAATGCGCCTTTTCCATTGTTAGGGAGCAGCCTTGAAGGCCGTGTTCATTTTGATTGCTTCATTCTTTTGACATATTTTTTGAAACAGCTGGCCAAAGGACTTGGAACATTTGAGATGGGTAAACGGTCAGCATATTTTTGAAACACCCATTCGGGAAACAGAGGTGGCATGTTTCAGTTTGTTTCAATCTCATGAAATAACAAGTGGATTTGGGGCACCAAGGCCCGGTGAGTTGCCCACTCACAAAGGTCATTGCCTCAGATGAGCTTGGATTAGCTTCTGCGTTTCCACAGATTCCTATTGCTGGTCAAAGGCCTGCATCACGCCACACCTCGTAAAGATGTGCAAGTTCTCAGCCAGGACAGACTAATCATCAATTTTCATCAGTTCTTATTGGAGTCGAATGTCAATATTTATCAAAAATTGTGACAGGTTGGACGTTCAGCTGCGAGTTGCCTCGGGTCAATTCAGATGGCACATGGATGTCCAGGCTATGTGGCCAGCACCGCATCATTCCAACATCTGCTTTTGTGGTCACGACTTCAATAAAGTTTCATGTAGTTGAATAATTCCAAATTTCCAAATCGCCAATTTCTTGAACAGCACATTGCCCTCCCCATCCAGTCACACAGTTTGAGGTGAGAATACAAGACTGGAGAAGACTCGGCTTCGCTCGCTTCCGATGGCCCGGTCAAAAAGCGAAAAGGTCATTCGTTTGAGAAGGGAAGAGATGGAAGAGATGGAAGGGATGGAAGACAGGCTGCACAGGGAAGACAATTCTGATTGTTGTCACTTTTCAAGCGCGAAGGAGGCAAGTGTGCAGAACCAATCCGAGAAAGTAAATGCAAGATCATCCTGGGTTGAAGGATTTCGATCTCTGAATGACACGAAGGATGCCTCGGCGTTGCCAACTTCCAAAGCCCAAAGGGAACTTTTTCCCGTGCAAGGCGTAAGGAGGGCGGAGCCAGGTGCAGATGTCTTGTCTGACGGATTTGATTTGGCCTTTGATACCTTGAGAGAGGGAGAGCCGGAACGAAGATATCGAAGATCGAATCTTGGCAATACTTACAGCTTTGAAGACAGAGACCGCTCCACAGTCAATGTCAATGCTGATGAAAGAAGTCAAGTGGGGACACAACGAAGTCAAGAGATTCTTGGTGATCAGCTTGGGAATGAGATCAGAGAACCTCCTGCATCGCGATGCTTTCCTGGTTCTCTTTCCGACCTGAGTGCAATTCCAGCAGGTACGACAATTCCAACTGATACAATCCACAGCAATTTTGGTCAGTGGATGGCTACCACGGCTGCAGCTATCGCAGCTACTGCGGCCACTGCAACTTCTCCAGACAGTTTTGGGACAAGTTGGGAAGGTCTTCCAGCTCGAGATGCAGATGTGCCCATAGAGGGATGGATGCAGTCCCTGGAAGATCCAGGACAGTTGCACAGCGACAGAATAGGCGGGACGTGGCATTTGATCCATCAAGACCCAATCCTTCATGTACTTCATTCCAATCAAATCGATCTGGCCCTGGGTTCCCATTGCTTCACGAAGTATCGCTGGTTTGTGATGGTTAGCATTTTCTGATATTTTATAGCATCCTCCTGTTCTGAAGACCACAAGAGCAGAAAGTGTTGCGAGCGCGAATCAGCAGACTGAGCAGATCCTCATTTGCCAGTGCCATTATATTTACTGTAGGTATAGGTAATGTTGTGCAGGTTGCAGGCCAATAAGTTCCAGTCAGAGAAGCAAGTGCTTCTGCCCCTGTTATTATGAAACCTGTGCAGGTTGGAGCTATTCTCCGCATCGCAGCGATGAAAAGCATGCTCACTCTACCAAGAAATCCCCCAGCCCAAAGCAGACTGTGAGCAAGACAGGTGTGGCCAATGTGGGCAGTGCTGGCAAAGGTTCGGCAGTGGAAAGGGTAGCCATGAATCTGAGCGCGCAACCCCCACAGCAACGAGCAAAGACTTCAAGGATACCAAGGAGTCCAGTAACAAGTTCCAGAAACCCAAGAAGTCCGAAAAGCCCTGGAACCACTTCTGCTTCCAGTGTAAAAAGCGCTAAGACTGGGCCAGCAAGCTCGTCAACACCAACAACACCAATGCCAACCCAATTAACAACGACAACAACGTCCACGAGGCAAAGGCCAACAAGCTCACCAAAGCTGGGCAGAGAACTCGGACTCGGAGGACGGAATGCTCGGATCACATACAACTCGCCAGCAGGAAGCCCGCAAGCAGGGAGCCCGCAAGATGGTCGTGAGGCTCGCGAGGCCAACGAAAAGCATGACGCCAGTGAGGTCAACAAGGCCGATGGTGCCAATGGTGCTGACGGTGCCCACGGTGCTGGGTCCCAGATCAGCTCTGGACCTGGCCGCGTTGGCCACGTTGGCCACGTTGGCTACGTTGGCCACGGTGAGCAGTCATGCGACGGAAGCAGTGCTTCCCTTGAGGACTGTGCCGACTGTGTCGAGATCGCCCTACTGGACGGCAGTGAGAGGGAACAAGCTGATCTGACAAAGAAGAAGGCAAGGAATCCAGGCGCCAAAGCAATGCATGCAGGCGCAAGCAACACCGAGAGCTCCTCGGGAGACGAAGATACTTCACAAACCTCATGTGCCAAACCTGGCAAATCTGGGAAGAAAAGCCCTGCAAACAGACCAGGTGAGAATGTCTCAGATGATGAGGGAGCCATGTCTTCGCTTTCCATCAAGCCTGGCAAGGGTGGCCGAGGCCAGGTTTCAAACGATGTTTTGCTAGATAGAGGTTCAGCATGTGCAACTGTTGGATTGAGCCTTTGCATTTGCTAGGCAAAGGAAAGGGTCCGCACAGCAAGGGAAGCACGCAGCCAGGAGTCTTGAGTTCTGCACAAATGTGACTCAGCTTTGCAGCAAAAATATGCAAAAATTACCCTTAGATTCTGGGGGAGAGACCACAGAGACGGCAGAGACTGCAGAGACCTCACCAGAAAAGGCCAAAGGCACTTCACTGAGATGAATGTAACAATGCAGCATGCACTGCATGTCCCAGACTTGTCCAAACACTTCAGCCACAAACCGCCTGCCACCTTCAGGTAAAGGGAAGCTTCCCCCGCCTGCTGCACCAAGTTCATTGAGGCAAATCACCAGAAGCAAAAGTATTCTTTGATCTTAGGATATCTTAGGATCTTTGATCTGCTGTGAAGCCTTGAGGCAGAAAGGAGAAGGGAAAAAAGGAAAAGCCAAGGGCAAGACTGAGGTGCCCTGCCCCCGCAAGGAGACTGCAGAAACCCACTCCTTCAGTTTCCTGAGCTTTGCAGGGGAAGGAAGAGGAAGTGAAAGTATTGATGAGGAAGCCGGAGGCTGGCCGAGAAAAGATTCGATTTTCTGCCAATAACGCCAAGGTGTACATAGCTCAAATATGCTCAAATGGCTTTGTCATCACCAAGGGAATATGTGCCTGCAGGTTATCCCAGGAGTTCAAGTGAAACGTCTCTTCTGGAATCCCATCCACCTGCGTGCAAATCACGGAAGTTACACAATGTCCGGGCCTGAGTTTCCATATGCGTTAGCTTACCTTTGGGCCCTTTGGAAGAACATTAGAAAGCAGGTGGGATGCCATCGATGGCGAAGGGTACCCCATTGATTTGCAGGCCAGGCAGCTGGCTTCACAGCATTCAGATTCCGTTTCAACCATATTTTCTTGATATCCATGATATGCATTGATATGCAGCATATGGTCTCTTGCTGACCTTGACCAGAACTTGCACCCGGTCACAGTCCTATCCGTTTGGTAACGTTTGGTTTCACTGGATACATCCTCACTGATTGGGGAGTGCAGCTGACAATGTGCGCCTGCTACTACAGCCCAGAGACCGATAAAACCATTTTTGCGACTGAATGACGCTGCATAGTGCGGAAGGATTTGGATGTCTTTGCGGAATGGGCAGATTCTCTTGTTCTGTGTTCTGTTGATTCAGATGTGTTGCTGCAGCTTGGAGGATCATCCCACTTAGTAACTAGGGTTATCCATCCCATTTACAACTGGGTTATAAGATGTTATAAGATGTTATAAGCCTGAAACTGGGATAATCCTCCACGCAGTGTCGTGGTGCTTCTGCAGGAGTTGGAATGGCTCTTTTCAGAAGCCGGCAAAAGCCCTCGTGGCAAGACCGAGCCTGATAGAGGTGCCGATGAACACAAGAAACATAGACAAAAAACAATGTCTAACCGTCTAACATGTCAAATACATAGTGGTTACCTCAGATTCATTGTATATGAATATGTATATATATATATATATATTATATATCTATATCTATATCTATATCTGTATCTATATCTATATCTATATCTATCTATATCTATATATATATATATATATATCTCTCTCTCATACATATACATTTAAAATACATATATATATATATATACACTAACTGTATACTACAGAGATTTATAGATGTACATCTATTCATTCCGTTTCACAACATTGAGTACCACTGTTCATGATAACTTTGACTATAAATGCACCTTCTAGACAATTCAAGATAATTGACACTTAGGAGTGGTGCCAGCTTTGTGGATAGAACGAGGAAGCAAAGATCTGCTGAAGAGCAAAGCCAAGGATTCGCACAAATTCGCATTCGACTTTGATGGAATCCCTCTAGGCGAAGCTGGTAAGCGCGTCATTCGTGTCCTTGATGAACAGCGACGACGGCAAGGAGCATAGAGAAATATAGACGAAACCGAAAAACAAACAGCTCCGAAACTGGATGGACATGGGATGGACATGGTCATGAAACCATCCCTCCCATGTGTGCAGGGGCGATGGACCAAGGCAAGTTTGCATCATGCTTGCTCGATTGTGGAAGCCTTGAGCGGGATCTTATGAGATGTTGCAACATGTAACCTTGATTGGGTGTTTGATATTTGGAATGATTTTCTGGTGTAAAACTTTCAAACACTGTCTCTCATTATTCATTATATTTCATGTTATTTCATTTTATTTCTAGATTCTAGATTTGCTGAACAATCTTGACATCAAATTATCAGCGATTTTGTTGATTAGCGTTCAGGCCCGGCAGTGGCCAAGATGTCCTGACCTGGATCACGGAGATCAACTCCGCCAGGACCAAACTGCGTTTCAAACGCAAATGTAGATGTACATAATGCATATATATATACATACATATGATATGTATATATATATATACATTTATTATATATATACACAATACATACACATTATATACTTATACATATTACATTACATATTAGATGACATATAGATACATGTAGCAATTGATATACATTGATATAGTGTTTTTGCATGCGTGTTTGTATGTGTACTGTGAATTGCATTTCATCGTCTTACACTGTTACACTAGATTATCTGGCTTTACATCACTGTACATGACATGACATGACATGACAGTATTTAACTGCACTACCTTGCACTATTACTGTGCGTTGCAGTGCTGTACAGTACATGCATGCACATGTCCACATATATAGAGAAAGAGAGATAGAGAGAGTGTTCTGAATTCCGTGGATGCTTATGATTTTCGGATGGTTTGAAAGTCTGAAAGTATCGAAATAACTCAAAATGTTGTCTCTAACCTGAAAAGCGACGACAGTCCAAGAGGTTAGTACTTTCGGCATTGCTGCAAGTTTGCAGGTTGGGCAAAGACGAGGCATGCTACTTTTGATGTCTTCTGTCTTCTGCTTGGCGTCCTCCTTCTCTGATCATATACAGTTCAAATAAGCGATTTTCAAAAAAACATGCCATGAATGTCGTGTTCATCAATTCGTCACGCTGTGAAGGTGGAGTTGCTCCTCCACAACAGTCCCTCCCCTGAAGAAGCGCAACTACTGCGACGTGCTCAAGAGGTATCCGCACACACAAAAATCACAACAATTGTGCCAACACTAAACTATGCTTTGATATGCTTTGATATTAGATATGCATATCTTTATATGATTTCTCAATGGTATTATTGCATGGCAGGAGAACGTGATTGACGAAAACAATATCTGGGACACGGCAGAGGCGGGTGCACGTTGCATGGATATAACGTCTGCGCACGTTGCATGTCGCTCTGCTCCGCGGCCAGGACTTTTTGCTGTCGTTGATCGCCATCCCGCGCTTCCAATTGCGACTGAAAATCTGGGACTTTGTGAACTCCTTTGAGGTGTCAAAATCGGGAAATGCAATGAAATGCAATGAAATGCAATGAAATGCAATGAAATGCAATGAAATGCAATGAAATGCAATGAAATGCAATGAAATGCAATGAAATGCATGGAGAATTGGGTGTTATTTGGATTAGTTTTGAAGTTTTGAATGAACAGTACTCTACAATCTTTACAATACGTTGTACAATGTACAACTGTACAACGTATTTCTATGCACTTCAATGCCCAAAGAAAGCATCTTGCCTTCCTTTGCAGAAGTTGGCGGGATGAACAATAGGAAGGTTCGTATCCATCTCGATTTCCAATGAAATCTCTGGAGCAAGATCCAGATCTCTGCTAATCAGCTGCTAATCTTCTTTTCTTGAGGGATCGATAGGATCGATAGGGATAAAAATCCCACCTTGCGCATTAGCCAAAGGAATTGTCCGAACTCCAGTGAATATCAAGTGATGAAATCTGATGAAAGGGAGTGAGGACTTATATATATTCATGCTTATACATTATACTTTTTAGCCTAGTAGACAATGTTGGACACATATTGGACACATATGATTCTCTCGCCATTTCGAAGCAGCGCAGGAGAAGTTTGAGCACGTTGCCAGTGATGTGAACGGGATATCCAAAGGCTGTGACTGCCTTCTTACGTCAATGCGTATGAGGCCCTTGCGCTATGGATTGTGCGAGCAACACGCAAGACCACCGGCGTGAAATCTGACGAGATGAGAATTGCATACTGTGACATACCATGAAATTTATGGAATGCCAATGCAACCAAACGAATGCAACCCCTCTAAAGCCAATCAGTGCAACATAAGAATATCATAGATATGTAATCATGTGGAATTCACATGATTTTACATTCTACAATCATATAATAATAATAATTAATAATAAGAATAACAATTGATAATAATATATAATAATAATCACATATATTTATATATATACACAGTATATATATATGATAATACGTGCAGTACAGGTTACGAATCGATTCACTGTGACACCAAGTGCGGCTTGCGGCCACCGTTTTTTAGGCACCTCTTGGGAGTTGCGCTGCATGCTGGGAATTTCCTGAACGGAGGGACTCCGTACTGAGCTTAGCGGCTTAGCCTAGCCATGCCTAGCCCCCTAGCCCTACAGTCAGCGTGGTGACTTTTTCGGTAAGATGTGAGCAGATACAATAAGATCAATAAGCAAGTGATAGCAAATGAAGGAAAGCAATTGAGACACTCGCAGATGGGATTATGCCCGAAACCACAGTGAAAAAGCTTGAAAGCAAAGCAAAACAGCTGGATGTTTGGGGGCGATATTTGACAATGTCACAAGGGAATTTGGGTGAGGCGTGGCCGTGCAGATGGTTTTGCCATGGACTGAAGATACAAAGATAGTTTTGACTGCGAAGATAGTTTTGCCATGTTTTGCCATGTCATGTTACGTAGCTGTTACATGTCCATTTTTTCAGCGGTGCGCAGGACGCTTTGCTACAGCTTCGGACCGTGAAGGCCACCCAGGTGCGAAATTTCGGCTCCGATCGGAATCCTAGGCAAATGCCCTGGAGAATAAAGAAAAATAAAGAAACCAGCGTGTCATAGCGTAACCAGCATGTCCATTTTTTGCGAAATTTTCCAGACTCTTTTGCTGAGGTTGTCAACTCAATTCCTGGTACTTGGACGAGTGCTTTCCTCCATCAACAGTACCATTGTTTCTTTCAGTGTCGTGTACTCTATACTCTCTATACTTGGCATTAAACGACTTTCACCTTTGCGTACCCTCGCTCAAGTTCTCTTAGCCCTGAAAATCTGTGCGAAATGTGGGCTGCAATGAGTCTCTGGCATTATTCAAACTTTAGGCCACATTCTTCTTTCACCCCTGGTTTTGCACTTTGCCCCAAACTGTGCCACACATCATTTTTTGTCAGCCCATTTGCTTGGCAGCAGGCTGCCGACCAAACCCTTGTGCACTTCATCACGACTCAAATGGAGAAGAGGCCATGTGTGGTGATTCAAGTGGAGAGAGGCTATAAGAAACTTATCATGTTTGACATTGCCTGCAGCTTGTGGAGCGCAAAACGCGTTAGAAGCTCTGTCCTGAGGTACCCTGGAGAAATGGCAGGCCAGGGACTCTAAGTCGGTATCTCCTTTCATGAGAACTTTGACATCGACCCAAGAGCAACTTCAGTCCATTCAGATCATCGCAGCGCGTCGCAGCGTCGCAGCGTCGCAGCGTCGCAGCGTCGCAGCGTGAAGGCATTTTTGCAGATGGAGAGGAGGCCCATTGGATCCGTCCTTTGCTCAGCTGTGGTAAATCTGCGCCGCCCAACCTGGCCGAGCGGTAAGGTCTCGCAGCCAGAAGGCGCATTGAGGATGCAGCTCAGGTCTGCGCATCTCCTATGATCTCCTTCCAGTTTCATCCAGTGATTTTTGATGCAAAGAGTCTGCAGGATCGCACCTAGAGCCAAGAACACATACGAGTCATACGAGTCAACATTGCCTTCAGGAGTGCAACGCCTTATTGGGACAAGCAACACATATGTTGAAGACCATCCGGCTCGTGTTGCTTGGCCGATGAATCAGTCTCCTACGGCTTTTCAAAATCGTTCAACTCTAGTCCAGTAGCTCGCTCGAATCTGGCGACTGCTGGTGACTGCTGGTGACCGCTCGAGGCTTGAAGACGATCCAGACTTTGAGGGTGACTCTTCTGGCAAGGCTTGTTGGAAGTCTTCACCGCTGAATAAGACTTGGTTAGACTTGTTTGAACATGTTTCAACATCTTAGTCTAGAATCTAAAAGTTTACCTCAGGAAGTTCTCGTACACTTCATGGAGCAGCTGGCAATGTGCATTGCTGATCTTGAGGGCTTGCAAGGCCAACAAGGCATGCAGGGGCCAGAGCAAATATAATGCATCACTTGAACATATTCAAAAACATTTTGAAACATTTTGAAGAAGTCTCAACACAATGGATCGGAAGATATGGGTTTGTCCAGAAATGGTATATATATACACAGCAGTTTCACAAGGAAAATTACGGCATGGCAAGCCATTGAATTTCAAGGGCACCCCATTATTCAGACAAACCCATATTGGAGGAATGCTTCCGAACTATTCAGTGGCACGCCCATCGCAGGACGAGTAGGACTTCAGTATGAAAGTCTTCTGGTTTGGCGGGATACTCATGCATCATGGGACATCTGGAAATCTGGATCTGGGAATTGGAGCGGCTGCACTGAGGCTTCACATCGATGCGGATCGCAAGAAACCAAGCGATGAGTGCCAGTCTGAGCTTGTTGCAGGACTCGACAAGACAATGTCTCTGGGACGTGTGAAGTCACGTGGAGTCCTGTTGAGTCAGGCTTTTTGGTATTTGGAATGCCTTCCTCCAGGACACTTTACGAATTCATTGGCTTTTTGTAGTGTTCCACAGGAACTGCATCTTTCGACAAGGCATGGACATTTAGCATCATTTTTCTGGAGTGGCTAACAGATGCTTCAATATTTTTTTGAGAGGATGTGCAAGCAGCTAGAAAATCGATCCAGGAGAAGGAGACACAAACTTGCACTGGCTCTGTACCTGAGAAAAGATTTGATTCGATGAGATGTAAGCCACCTTGCAGCTAGATACATGTAATGTATATGTAGAGCAGAATTATCCATATCTCCCTGTGTATTTCGTGTATGTATGCCTTTTCCGCCTCATCGCAAGTCATCCGAGTCATCCGTGTGAGATCCTCCTTCAATAAAATAACATCCTTTAACTTTGTGGTGCGCAGCTTGCACTTGTTGTGTGTGTATTCAGGAGCAAGCTGCCCAAAGGTTCTGTCCTGAGTCCTGAGCAGAGTGTCACTGGGTAGTAGAGCTGCCCTTCCGATGTCGATGATGTCGATGATGTCAATATGTTAACCCAGCTTTTCCATAGAGAACCTCATTTACATTTGTTTAACATTTGTTTAACATTTGTTTAACATTTGTTTAACATTTGTTTATCATTTGTTTGCTAATCTTGTTCAATTCTATTCAATCCTATTCACATTCTGTTCTCTTGGAATCTGTTGGCTGCTGCAGTATCCTTGGGAGGGTGCTTCCTGTCCTAGTCAGTTGGTGAAAGGTCTTTTTGCCATACCATGGAACACAAGATTGAATGGGTTTTGACTTTGCACCTTTTCGATTGAACATGTCAGAACGTCGTGCCGCCAGAACGTCAACAAATTCTAGTTCAAGTTTGTGTTGGCTGAAAACAGGATTTCTTGAGCACTTCACCTTCAATGGTTGGTTCATCTTGATCTGTATTGAGATCGCTTGCAAGTTTGCAGCGATGCAAACTACGTATATGCGACCTCGCTGTGAAACCCTGCGCGAGACCGTCTGGTACTGCCTGCTCACTCTTGCGGGAGCATCCCAAACCACGTAAGTGTGCAAGACTTCTGTAGGGGTGTGCCTGTCCAGGTCAGGGTTCTTAAGATTATATAAATATATATATAAGCCCATATTAGCTGCTATATTTCGAACCGCAGCGCATAGTATCATTCCTCATGCGCTGCACAGAGATTGGGCATGTACTCTTGAAGATATCTCCACAGTGAGTTGTAGTATCGACTCTCCGAGTAATTTGTCCTTTGAGGAAGCGTCCAATCAGAAGACTGCGAAGGACCTACCAAACAAAGAACCGCAAAATGCAATGCGATTAATGTGATCTGAGTGATCTGCATGCTCTCTTGACATGTTCTCTTGACTAGTTCCAAGCGCTTCCAGACCCCGCTTGAGTTCACTTAGACCTGACAGGATTCGTACATCTCCGGTCATACCACCACTTGAAGAGGCAGCTGGACCTGTCGATTGAAGCTCTCAGCACCCAAGTCTTGCTCTAGACACGAATGGGCAGGTGATAAGCGCTTGCACTTCAGCCTTCGTTGTGTTTCTTTGAACTACCTTTTATATCTTTTATCATCTTGATTTGCCCTGAACGGTGGTGCGGAGGAATCAGGAAGCCGCTCCAGCACTGCCACGAGATCAGTGCCCGGCTACATATCAGAGAGCAGACTTTGCTCCAAGCAGTGGACGTATTTTGAGAGGCACTTTGTCCCTACTTTGTCTCACATTTACAGTCTCAGGCCCCAAATGTAGTGAGGCATGTAGTGAGAAGGCAGAATGAATTGGAATGAATTGCCCATGTTGAGATTGTTCGATTTGATCTTACGTTCCCTGTGACCTTTTACGTGACTATAAAATCGCCTCGTTAGAACACATACTGGTACAAATGCAAAGGCCCAGCAGCAGGTCCTTGATATGTCGTCGGATTGTAACAGTCACAGCAGCGCTTCATTGCATGCATAGTCTGCCAATATGCTGGAAGTTTAAGAGTATAGGAGTCTAGAATCTATGTTTGACGGGCCTTACTTCGAATCGTACTATACTTGAGCGGCTTCCTGCATAGAGTGTGATCATGATGCATTCTTCAACACTGCCGGACTTCCCTTCAAAAGAACTTTGCAAGCCAGAACGGACCTGCTCGCTCCACACTACGAGGAAATATGATAGGTCATCATATGGTCATCATTACACACGATCATAGAAAGTCGTTGAGCGGCGAGTTCGATAGCGCCAAGGATCGCAGCTGATTGGCAGCAGGAGAGGTTGTGAGACATTGTCGCACAGCAAATACATCAAGACACCAAGGAACTGGCAAGGGTACAGGAAGCCGGTGCACTTACGATTTGCGAAGGGCGTTGCTGACAAACTGCACCAATTGTTTCAGACTGGATGTTTGAGACAGCGAGGGCAGGACCTAGAAAAGGTTCAAGGACATGTGTAAAAAGATAAAAACAGCAACCCTAACATACACAGGGCTTTGGTTGGGTAGTGCTAACCTCTTAGTGCCTGCGCAACAAGTGCAAAAGGGAAGCAGCCAAGCAATAAACAATTCACTGCTCTAGGGTTCTGACTTAGAGACTTGTCATGACTTGTCCCGCGGCCCCTCTTTGCTTTAAGGATCAGTATCTGCAGAAGTTGAAGTTTGGAAAGACATATTAAGACTGTTTGCCGGATGATCGGAGCTTGCAATTCTGCAAATGGCATGTTTTGACATGTCAGGTACCCGTGCTGCGTTTGCACAATGTTCTGTCGGCCACACCATCGTTGGAAGAGTCGGACCGCAGTGAAACCTTTGCTCCTGCCATGTTCTTGTGGTAAGGCGTGAACTATTTGAAAATCGGTGATCGTTTTTGCCAGTCTTTGCACGTTTCATACACTGTCAGGACGCATCGGCAGCAAGTTCTAACGAGCGCCCAGACTGTCCAAATGAGGACCGCCGCTGGTGCATTCATTAATTTTGTTGGCACCCACTCACCCTCCCACCCATCCACCTACACGCGAACACAAACACACACACACACAACACCATAAACACCTACGCACACAAACATGTGCTGCTCCATGCGCAGGACTCGTCATCAACAACCTCAGATGGTGACCCGGTGTCAAGTCGCATGACCAATGGAGTGCAGGAGATGTTGCTTTATGTTTCTTCGATTTTATTAGGCGTTTTGATGCAACGACTGCAACTCTCGAAAAATGAAGGACATTCATCATTACTATGTTACATTACTTTATTTTTGTATGCTCCGCCATGAGAGTTTGTCGCGAAGGAGGAGGAAACTAAAGCCGCCAATGCTGAGACCGGGGCAGAGCAATCAGTCGAGGCGTGAAGCAGCTCCGTGTTGCCTCTTCCGTCTGCTTAACGTGCCTGGCAGGTCAGTCAGATGCAGATGGTGAAAGAGGTGCCTCCAAATCTTTCAGGGACTCATGACATTTGCGCTTTGCGCTCACAAAACGTCACACCAGTCAAGGCTGTCAAAGGACAAGAAAAGGGACAATGAATTTACAACAAGAATGGCGTAGTTGCTTGTGACTCTCCTGGAATTTTACGGAAATAGTACCGAGCTATACAAGGAAAATTTGGATGCCATGGCATGGAGTGTCATTTGCTGCTGTGGCTTTCACTCTTTCACTCCTCGGTGGGTATTGCTTGCTGTTGATGTTAAAGCATTACCAGCAACCCTAAACCAGCGAAAGACCGCGCCAAAGTTTGTGCCTTCTCATTGCAACTACAACCATGCAACATCAAAAAGCCAACAGGAACAACAGCAACATGAAAATACCGTGAACATCCGTGAACTATCTATCACTTCTTCCATTTCTCCATGTTCACTTTCAGTGCGTACTTTAACGTACCTTTGCCAGGTATCAGTGCAGGCGAGAAAACAATATTGTTTGGACTGCTGTGTGCGTATTGTAATGTAGTCACTTTGTTTGCCCAGGGTGTAAGAGCCTGCTGCTTTTGTGCAACAACAACAACAACAACAACAGCAACAACGGACAGCAACAACAGCAATAAGAGCAGCAACACATCGCCTTTTCCAGCTATGCTTTCACTATGGCAGGTGTTGGAAGAGTACAAGAGCAGGCCTGCAGCCAATGTGTTGCAAATCTCGGCCAAACTGGGGCCAAACCCGTGAAACAGAGCAATGTCGATGTCTTTCAAAGGGTTTACTGACTGCAAACTGACGAAGCCTTCAAAGCTTGGTTTCACTTGGAAAGGCGTGGTTCTGCTTTTCAGCGCCTCACAGGTGAACGATCAAGGACAGAGGTCTCAAATTGTAGCAGTGTGCTTCTATCCAAACATAAATATATAATAATATATATATATATATATGGTCAGTACCTCGCTTAAGCCTACGTTTTTACTCGCTTACGCCTACGTTTGTGAAATATGATGGCAGCACCAATAGAAAGTGACATAGAAGTCTTTGAATATGACTGCAACAGGTGTGACAG
>Ga0126342_10002279_pt1 | contig 29513 bp, 27 predicted proteins | sample Cyp1metagenome_FD_92528 | JGI IMG/M metagenome (GOLD analysis project Ga0126342, IMG submission 92528) | Coral microbial communities from Lord Howe Island, Old Settlement Bay, Australia - Cyphastrea 1 metagenome | ecosystem: Host-associated > Invertebrates > Cnidaria > Coral ...
TCCGCCGACCCCGGCTGCGCAAGGGGGAGCGCGTAAGGGAAGAAGAGTAACGACAACAACGGCAACAATGACGACGATGACGACGACGACAACAACAGCAACAGCAACAACATCAACATGTTTTGAATGCTGTCTGTGGGCGTTTCGAGTGGTGTCCCTTAGAGTCTTTGGGATTTTATTGCAAATGATTGGATTAGGTGGTGTTTCAGCGTTTCCAGTGGTGTCAGTTGGGACATGTTGGGACACCTTTTGTACGTGTTGCTGATCCAGTTTTTCAAGTTTTTAAATTTCACCGCGCGGCTTGCAGAATGTTCTTTTTCTAGGGCTTCAGAAGGGACATTATTGGTGTGTTTTTCTGGTTCTCTTTTGGCACGTTTTTGGCACGAAATTCAGCATTTTGAGTGATGTCCCTTATATAAAGCCTTGGAACATCTTGGAACGCTAAAGCTTCACCACATAGCTTGCAAATGTCTGCTTTCTAGATATTTAGAAAGGACGTTATTCATTATTCTTATTATATTTTGGCACGTTTTTGACCAGAAAGTAGGTGGTGTTGGAGCGTTTCGAGCGGTGTCCCTGGAAGTCTTGGGACACTTTTGCCAGTGCCCAACGTTGGGACACTTTAATTTGTTTTGCAAGTGTTGTCTTTAGTGTTGTCCAATGTGTTGTGTTTTGGCAAAATGTTTTAAGCTCAATTTTAGCAGTGTGCCAATATGTGCCAATATTCCTCTCCGGCTTGTGTTCCGGGCTGCAGGGGCGGCAGCCCTTAAACGTATGTTATATATGACGGTGGTGCTACCTGCCCAGTCTCTCTTTTTTCTTTCGCTGAGCCAACGTCCAAGCTTTGTGGCCGTAGTTGTCCTCAATGGCTCTGATCACCTGGTGTAGCAGTTTTATAATGTTTTATATACATGGGTCAAAGCTGTGATCCGATTCCATTCGAGTGTCCCATGGTCGCTGCAACATCCCAAGGCATACCAAGGCTAGTGAAAGTATATGAATCCTCAGCCATGTCCCATTTTGGGCATGTGAAAGAACTGGACCCATCCACAACTCACGGACGAACCAACTGACATCCAACTAACCATCCAAAATGCCAAACTGTCCTGAGCTGCAGCTGAAGACTATAGAACCAGTTTGAAAACCGCCTCCCCCTCTCTACCTCTTTGACTTCAGGCTGCAGGGTCTTCAGCCACGCCTCAAGCGAACAACAAGCGAAAAATCTCAAACATAGTCAAGTAATGTCAAGTAGGACATGTGACTCTCTGTGATGACACATGTGATGTGTCAATTTCATTCAATTTCTCCATCTCCCTACCATTCCCGACGGTTGATTTCTCAAATTTATATAAATTTATTCCTTTCATTCCTTTTCTCTCTATGTTGGTGAATGCCTCAGGACGTCAGACCCACCAACGGTGCACACCAACGGTGCACGAGGATGTGAAAACGGCGTCTGAAATGAGTGCCATGATCACGTCTATTTAGTCTATTCAGACATTAATCCCATGTGTATCACTGTATCACTAGACAAAGTATGTATGACAAAGGAGTGGTATTGAGACTTCAAATGACTTAGAGATGACTTATGGATGACTTTATGAACAGGTTTGTCTTCCAGCTCCTATCCATTCTATTGGAGTCCTCCCAAGACCAGAATCTGTCCAAAGCGTGGGTACCTGCAACTCACGTGGGAGCTTGACCTGCAGCCACCGCAGCAATTGCATGTTAATTGCGAAAAAGGAAATGCTATGGAATGCTTCATCACGCAATGATATCTTCATGCTTCATGATATTTCATCACGCTTTATCCGCATGCAGCGATGCTGGGAATCCACTCATTGGGTGCAGCTCATGTGCAACTTGATTAGAATAATTAAACACCATCAAGCTCAAGCTCAGGATTCCTCTGAATCTGAAGGTATATGATCTGACTTGAAGAAACCAAAGAATGGAACATGGATGAACCTTGAATGAGACCCGCTGTGGCTGACCACTCAACTGCATTGCTACACCGAGGATCCCCACTGGCTGCAATCCCATTGTCCAAACGAGTTTTCCGCCTTCAATGCCTTAGCGTCACTGCGAAGCAGTTCACATTCCAGACATGTCCAGAACGTGTTTGGTATACACCACTTTGACCAGTGAGATTAATGATATCTCCAGGAAATAAAAAGAACGGGATACAAAATATAAACTTTCCGACCGGGATGAACATATCTTCCTGGCAGTTGCTGAGCCAAATTTCACCAGATGTCCATGCAAAAGCAGATATGGTTCCCAGTGTCAGAATGAAGGTGGTACTCTCTGTGGTGCTCTCTGTGGTCCCTGGCCAAAACCTTTGCCAAATCCTCTTCCACGTACACGTCGAGATACCGATCTGCGAGATCTCTGCCGTCTCAGAGCAAGTTGCTGATATTCCACATGCAGATTTTTGGACATTGAAACACCAAAGGCTGGGATTGAGATTGAACCATTGGTAATCCATTGGTGGGTATCGTTCTGTAATGTTCTGTACAACGGGGGATTACTCCACGACCACCTGGCTCTACCCACATCCGCGAAATGGCTGAGTTGTCGCGGGCCGAGATTTGAACATATTTGAACACTAACAGGTGGGCGATGTGCGGGAGAAACAAAGTAACTAAGGCTTCACAAATCGACACAAATACATCTTAATAATGTCTTAATACATCTTCCTACATCTATAGTATCCTATAGTTGATTCTGTACTGTAAGGTGAACCTGAGTACTAGTAGTTTAGTTGTCAGGAGATTGCAAGCGTGTTGAATCGTCGAACCAAATTGTTTGGTTGCTTTCCAAATATGTCCAAGTCCAAATCATATAGATTTTCACAAGTGACTAGCACTGTCTATACTTTAGGGGATCTTGCCCAGGTCATGTCACGGTTTAGGCCGCCCTTCCAGCGTGCGTTTCGTGGACGATGTGGATACCTATCATGGTGCAGAAACCTACAAATTCCTACAGATATATTACAAAATGATACAAATACCTGGATCTTTTGTATCAGTTTCAACCATGTCGGCTAATGTACGCTATGTATGCTGGGATTTCCACCAATTGAGTTGGACATGGCTTGCCATTTGCAGCCGGGCCACCTGGAACTGCTCAGAATGGCAACGGCCAAGCATGCCTCGAGGTTTCGCCACAGATCTCCACAGTTTCATGCCATTGTCAAGAGTGTGACACTCCCACGGAATATCGAGAGATCAGAGGAATACGTTGTGTTTGCAGACGCATTTAAACAAGTTTGAACATCATGTTTGGTGGTTGGATCCACACCCAAATTACAAAAATAGGCAAAAATAGGCCATTCCTCGCTGGGTGCTTGCTGGTAACAGGCAAGTCGACCTCCAAACTTCCATCGTCCCACCGTGCAAGTGTTGCTTTTCGTCAGCCGTGAATCGCAATGGAATGGTCGGTGCGTGTCGGTGCGTTTGCACGCGTATTTGCACCATTTTGCACGGTGTTCAGCTTCGGGTGCTTCGATTCTTCGGGTTGTGCTTCATGTGGCCATGTCGCCGCGGCCGTGCCATGCTTCTGGCGCCGGAGGATGGAGGTGAAAGGACCAGAGCTCAATCTGAAAGCAACAAGGCCAGTGGCCTTGGCAAAGCCGTTGCAACATGTTGCCCAACATGTTGCAGCACTTGCAGCATCCAGAATTCGAAGGGATGGCAAGGTAAAAGCCGCTCCAAACGTCAAATTGTTGGTCAGTGCTGACTTTATTCTCATTGAGATTGGCGATATCCCAACTGTTCGCCGTCATAGCAGTCATATACCGTCTTATACCTTGCACTGCTGGATATGTGTAAATTCTTTGTTATTGAAAAACCATGAAAAACCTAAAAATATGATCTTTGGCAACATTCCACAGTCTTGCTCGTTGATTGTCTTATCTTATCCTATCATTCATGATATTCATGATATTCATGTCATGTACATTATATACAGTCATATACCATGTATCCGATTAGTTCTACTTGGACCTGATACCCCATCATGCCAAGTAACCAACTGCAAAGCTGTCCGCTCTTGTCACCCGCAACGAGCTCTCCTCTCACCTCAAAAACAACCACTGGTTAAAACCCATCAGCCACAAAAGTCCGCGGTTTCTTTGAATTGGGGTTTTCAATACATTTCAAGACTATAGAATTGTCATGAATTGTCCGATCTCCAAAGATTTCATCGCCCAGACACCAAGTTTAGGGCCAGGGCATTGACAGCCGAGGTCATCTTCAACAGCTTCCGACGTGCTTTGACCTCAAAGTCCCACAGGATGATGTCTCCATTGCCTCAGCGTCCCATATGTCCCATGGTCAAGGTCCCTCATGGTCCCTTTGAAGCTTGTCACCATGGTCATCCCACATGTATATTCCGCCAACATAAATACAGACCCACCAAAAAGCCGCAAAAGAGTACTTGCCAGATCTGGCATAAATGCCTTTATAAATTGCATCCCTTGTGTGTATCGTCTGTATAGTAGGAAAATTGTTCTGAACTAGCTAACAAAAAGCTACAGATTGGCCAATAATTAAATTTCATTGAAGCATTCAATTTGGCATTGGGTGAGTCACCAAGTTTGAGGTCATGACTTCATCCTTTAAGGTCTCGCAAATTCCCCCAGGCCATTTGCTGCCAGGGACGGAGTCCGACGACAATCACGGGTGCGTCCGGCAAGAAAGCCGCAGAAAGCACTGGATGTCCACATTCCTCGTACCTAGGAACAGCATGGAACAGTGTCCTCTATGGCACCGTGATCGAAGCTTGGATCCAAAGGGAGCACAACCCAAATATCTTGCAATATGTTGCAATGCCGCTGCGAGCAGGCTGCAGCCCAAATCCCTACCCATGCGAAGGACATGTGTCATGTCCGGTCACGTGCCTTTTGAATCCATTTGATTGGATTTCTCAAAACACCGCCGGATCGCTCACGTTTGCTTCAGGCGAGCCACTGTTCTAATGTATCACCAAAAAGGCAAAGACAGCCGAAGTTCTCCTTGAAGTTGCAAGCAGAGTAGATAAAGAATCTCTGCGCCTCTGGGGAAAACCACACAGACCATCGAACCACTGAGTGCCCTGCACACACACACACACGAATACTCATGATAGCACAGGGTACACAGGCAGGAATAGATGCGTCATATTGGGGCATTTTCTAAGCTTCAGAACCATCTTGGGAATTCAACTTCCCGGAAGTGTCAAAGAATGAGTGGCGAGAGGATCTAGACCTGTATAATCATTTGCATTATTCTATTGTTTTTTTTGAAATTCTATGTCTATATCATTCTACAGCCATACTTTTGCCTTTTGCTGGTTGTATCAGATGTATATTGGTTGTTTATACGCTTTTTTAAAACACATACCCACACTAGCTCTTCGATACCAAGAGAAAGCAGCCTCGTCGGCAGCCAAGCACCAGGGAAGCCCTTGCTCTACAGGAATCTCCTGTAGCTGTCATAGCCCAGTTTGTTTGTTCAGCCCTCAAAGACTAAACTCCTGGAGCAAAGACTTTGATCCCTGTAATTTACACTCTTAGGAAATACAAAGACATTGCCATTGCATGATATTGCAATGGAATTGTTCGCAAAGTCTCAGATTCAATGCTTCAAACTGATCAGCTTTGGAAAGGTGAGGCTGCACTTGTTTGGCAAAAAGAGGAGACCCCATCCAATCATATTATCATATCTAAATCCGCACTTGATAAGGCTTACTCAACGAGTGGAAAACCAGCGGCAACAGATGAGCATCCCGCGACCAACCTGCAGTTTCTCTCCGCTCTCAGGATGCCACTTGCAAATGTTTCGACTGCGATCGGCTGAGAGAATGAAACCTGATCTGTCAAAAGTTGGCCGCCAAACAGCTTTAAAACAAGACGACGTGACTATCCATGCTGCATAGACAAGTTGAATTGGGTGATGAACTGCCGAACTTGTTCATTGCCCAACGACACTTGAATCTTCAGGTGATTTGCACGCCATTATTTCGCGGACAAACTTCAGTTTCCGGAACTACTGTAGAGAATGATGAGACATTTCTTCACCCCTGGGAGGAAGGGAGGAAGACAGTTGTTCACTGATCCTATGACCTTCGCAAAGGATTCCATGGGTTTCAGAGGGATTGTCTCTAAAGTTATGTGCGGGGTTGTGAATGTTGTCATTTGAGTTGGACCAAACCCTCTGTTGCACAACGCGTTTCCGACCTCGTGTCTGCGTGTCCAACGGTCCAAGGCACCATCAGGGGTACATATTACACAGGTGACAGCACCTGCACAGGGCAGTTTCCGATGTTGTTCCAAGGTGTCCGGATTCCACAAAACGACCTTGGCGTTTGGGTCATGCTGAGGGTGGATAACCTGGATGTTTTGGGCAACCCTGCCGCAGCCCTATGCTACGACGAATCCAGAGGAATCAGCCAAATATGGACAGACTGTGAACTTCCTCAACAACAAAATTGCAGGATTCGCAAATCTGATCTCTTGCGCAGGCATGCGGACAAGGGAAACAAGTCATGAAGGACTCAAGATTCAATGAGACGGCCCTCAACATTTCGTACCAATATTTACCAACACAGTACGTCTCTGTAGACAGTATACCGTAGTGTACACCTCGTATGTATGTGCAATTACACTTAAATTTGCCCAAACATGAATGGGAAACTTCATGAAAATTCTACACGACCATGCCAGATTCATCCATATTCCACCAAGCCAATTCCGTTTTGACTCCAAGTGTCTCGACCCGTTGTGTTCTTCTGATCGAAACTTCCGTCTCCAGTGATGGCCACTCGCAGTGACGGCGAGAAAGTAAGGGACGTGACCTGAGAAATGCAAAGTCAGAGGATGTCAAAGGTCTTTGCATCTCTTCGCAACTGTCACTTTTCCTGCTGAACAGATCTGGATGTAAGCTCCAGCAGATCTTCAATCATCTTGTGCCTGTCAGAAAAAAGCTACCCCAAAGTCCCTGCCGCCAAGGAGCCAGATGTTTGTATTTCATCTCAGCACGCAGAGTGCCTGAATCCACATCCCATACCTTAGCATGATGCTTCCTTTTGTGCCGTGAGACAACTTGTTTTGAATGAACAACACATGCCAATTCCATGAATGGTTTGAATGGAATATACCTGGATTCGCCGTCATACCATTTTCATGTTTCATGGTTCTTATGCTGGTTTCATTGATTTCATGTTTTTCATATGTTTTCCCGATCATCGACTCCTATCGCTTTCACCGGCTTTCACCCCACCACGGCCGCCACGGCGCCGCCACTGTGGAGCTCTCAGTGACTGCTCGACCACCAGCCGCCAGCAGGGCACGGATGGGATGTGCCAAGGCCACCGCCAGGACGGGATCTGCCAGTTGGAGTTTCTGCCGTTCACAGCCTGGCACGAGCACCGGGCCATGCGGTGCCCGATGGATTGGAGAGTTGATGTTGATAGCATTGTAATAGCATATACATAATATATATATATATATCATATATAATTAATCATATGATTAATACATATGTATATATACATATATATATATATATAATTATATATATATAATTATATATATATAATTATATATATGCAGCACATGTGCACATGCTTTAGCCGCTCGCCAAGCGTGGATGTCCAAAAGGAAGAATGGCTGAGCCAGCACCACTTTGGATACATTGACTTGATTTGACTTGTGAAGGCATGTGAAGCATCTGCTTGGATGTGTCAATTGAGCACCTGTGTTCAAGTCCAGCAAAATGACCGAGCCGGAAGTATCTCCGAGCAGCAGAAGCCTGGGCCAGACTGAGTTGCCAGAGAAGAAACAAGAAAAACCTGAAAAAGAGATGAAACGACATTTTGATCATGTTTGTCTGGGCAGAAATTTGGATTCATTTGGAATTACAGTATCGCCGTGTCTGAATTGGAAGGATTCTTTAGTTTGAAGTTGTGTAGAGGCCTCGTATCGTCGTATGACCTGGTTTGGAAAATCTCTCCATCATTACGCTCGAACCCCAAATCCTACAAGTTGCAGCGTCTGCCACGCAACCCCAACTCTGGCGAAGCGGAGAGTGATGTGATAGGACTTGACGTTTTCAAGAGGCTCGTCATGACACTGCAGTGCCATCAGCACCAATGGCAACCATGGCTGCAAGGGTCTCTATAGTCGGTGGGTTGTGGCATTTATCAACGAGCATTGCTTGCTTGGAGGTGGTTGTTTTGCTCTGTTGCCAATGCAAGACATGACGTTTATTTTGTCATGCTAGAGTTGCAACCTTTGCTGGCTATCCCCTTCGGCCCCATAGATGCGAGCGGCTCTGGCCAAGTAGGTACGTGGCATGCCATAAACTCTGACAAAGCGTTAATATTTGCATGCTCCGAGATCTACTGATGTGATGGGCACGTAAGGTATGGATAAAGACCTGTGTAGCACGAATGAGCCAAATTCAAAGGCTGGGTTCTCAATCAGTTCTTTGTGGTTTTCAAACTCGTTCCAAGGATGCTTCCAAGCAGGGGAAAGAAAATCATATTTGAATCCACCAAGATAAGCCTGGACCTGCACTCTCCGCCAGACTTCAATCCACAGCGGCACAAACGTCGATGCTGTTCCACATGTTCTACTGATGTTTGGCAGCTGCGGGCCTGCACTCCACCATCTTTCTGTTGTCGTGTTAGAACTCAGCACTGGAATAGCAGGGGAATGGGGATGCGATCCAGAATTCTTGGGATCGGGAACGGAAGATATGGCCCATGGCATCCCATGGCCTTTTAGCACAGTCTGAACAGGTCCGTAAGGTGTTGCACCACCTAGACAGAACTCTTGTGCATGAACCATCTTCACCCCTTCAACCACCACAGAGTATAGATGGAGGTACACGGTGCACATGATACAGACTCGTCAGATACACTGGGCATAGGTCCAAGATAGTCCAAGCATGGTTGACAGCCTCGTGCCATTTTATGTCGTTCTATAATAGCCTGTTAATGCTAATGATGTTTATTGTATACGGCGCGCCACCATACCACATCCTCTGATACCTGTGCCCCTGAGATGCTTGGGAGAAATACAGGTTTAACGAAAACCAAACCACCCAGCAACTAGAGGTGACATTAAATTAAATCAACTGTGATATATTCTCTGCAAAATTGGAGTGCAAACTGGTGCAAAGAGTAAGCCATCGTTATCATCATTAGCCAACCGACAGGAAACTATAGTCCTGGCCAATCGGAGTGGATGATTGAGGTGTGGAAGCAGCAAACCCGAGTAGATCGAGTAGTGGTAGTTAAGGACAACAACCCAACACATGTTGTGCTCTCGCGCTCCAACCCACCGTGGTAAAAATCTTGGCTATTGGCTGGGCTCAGGCCCCACTGCCATGCTTTGGGACAGGCAGGGCCATTGCTGCAGACCTCCGCGACCAGAGAAAAACTCCAGGTTGATGCAGTTGATTCGAATCATCACAAAGCTATCACAAAGCTATCAAGAAATATGTAAAAAGATCCGATCGATTCCGATCGTGTATCCAAGCGTGCAATCACAGCTATCTGTCCTCGTTTTGTTTGCAAACATATGTTTACACAGACAAATGCAAGCATTCATTCCGGGTTTCGAGATGTCATAGGAAATGCATCAGTGTCAAACTGGCGCTTCGGCTGGAAACTGTGAATGTTTCTGTTGACGAACAACTGATCAAAGAGCCTCCTTCAGGGCTTACGTACTCAGCCAAAGCTAAAACATGGAAAAAGACATTGTTTTTGATTGCAAAGGAACAAACGCGTCTCCAAACAAAACATTTCAAAACATATAATTATATATATAATATGGTAAAACATGCAGGATGTCTCCGGGTAAACACGTCTCTCCGCAGCATCTGGCTGAGTCTTCCAAAACACTGGTATTTGCAAGGAGTTCTGGCATATTGAAGTGGAATTTGTCTTGTGCCCACAAGCATAGGACGTGTAAGCAGTTAGGGTTTGTGAGGCTTTGAGCATGGCAGGATGTTATTATATGATATTATATGTCACTTGCACCTCTGGTTGATTGGTCTGTTAGGAAAGTTGCAAGATGTTGCAGGCGGGTTGAAACCTGTTTGGTATGTCTGCCCCAACTGAGAATGCCACGGCAAACGCCATGGCAGTTACTGACTGCGCCCGGTGGATTCATGGAGTCATCAGCTACCAGCGTGAAAAGTCAAACACTGGGGGGTAAGAATGACGAGAACCGGAGAAATTATGATGAAACTATGATGAAAAATGTTAGCCTCCAAGATCTTCCAACTACTCAAACACGGAAGCACAATCGGAACCCATGGCATCTGGAACCATCTGATTTCTCTATCAATTCATCTGCTGGAGCACAATGCATCCTTTGTGTCTGTTCATTCTGCATGATCCAAAACCATCCAAAACCACATTTGGGGCTCTGACCTTTCCAGCACTGCTGGCATGAAACCATCTCAGCTACAGATCGAAATCAAACACCACTGAATAAAGTGAAAGCTTGACTGTCCTACTAGATTGGAAATTTCCAACAAAAGAGTGGAGCTAGGCTACAACTGGCCTTCTGGCACTTCATCCAAGTCTGAGAATGCACCTAATTAGCCTTGAGATGCCTTTGGCCTGTCTCCACGTTCACAACCTGTGGGTGGTTGATTTTTTTGCCAGTCATCTCTGTGTTGCACAGTTCGATATCGCCCCGTTGCAGTCACTGAGTCTTCCTGTGGAGCTCAGCGCGAAGCGTGGATGTACTTTGATCCATAGGGCATGTCGAATCATGTCGATGCGGACAGCTGTACCAGTTCCCAGCGATTTGAATCACCCAAGGTAGAGGATGTAGAGGGAAGCAATGAAAAGTCAGAGTTGTTCGAAGTGTTTCAGCTGGGCATTTGGATGTTTTCCCGCAATGTCCGACGGTAGAGTCTCAGTGACCCTCTGTCCATGTAGGTGATTCGTTGAAATCCTCTTTGGTTTCAGGTGAGCGAAGAACAAGAGTACAGGTACCTCAGCCGGTTTCAGACTCTTCCCAACAGCAAATGGATTGTTTGGATGTGATATAAACGACCGTTCTCAAAATAGTATGGCAAAGCATGTTCCAGGGACCCTATGGGACACTTGACAGGGTTGTCACTTAATTGAATCCATATCCCTTGGACATCTTTGGACAAGCCTACACAAGCGTTGGCTCAATGAGGGAGAAAAATTAGGTGGCCGAGACAGCATGTTCGAAAAGGATTAGACTTCGAGAATGACTTAATTAAATCCAAGCAATGCTAAAGATGCTAAAGGAGTTCAAGGTTCAAGTGTAGATGACAGGCACCAGCACAAAAACCATCTCAGCAAGGTCTGAAATCCCTTAGCTCCACACAGCACCAACGGCCAGCACTGCCGAACACCTCAACTTGCCACTAGCTGCTGACCCTCCAAACTCAGCTCGAATGGGGTCAACTGCATCTACAATAATGCCTGGGCCTGTCGCACTGGGTCATGATGGCCGACTTCCCATACGCCAGTATGTGTTTCCCAAGTCCACTACTCGGCTGGATGTCAACTACCGCTCACTTTGAGGAGTCAGGTTTTGATCCGCGGCTATATATGATATTACCTCCTTGAAATGTTCGTACACATGAAGTTCAATATGGGTTTCAATCATGCAATCAGTGATGGTTCACATTTCCTCTGAATACCTACAAATGTCATGATTGAATCCGTTTGTATTAGATGAATCTTTCTCCCTGTCAATAAACTACCTCGCAACAGAATGGTTGTAAGTCTAATTATCCCCCAGGAAACCAGAACCCAATTTTCAATGGTGTGCTGTTTATCTGCTTCCAGTCAAAAAAAAACGTTTCTTACCATTTCTCAGGGGTCTCCATTTTTTGACAAGAATGAGATCATTTGTTAATACACATAATATATATAATATACATATACACATGATATATATATATATATATACACATATATACGCATGATATATGTATATATATATATGTGTGTGTGTGTACATATGTATCATATATATATATATATCATATATCATATATATATATATATATATCATATATCATATATATATATATGTGATATTAATATATATCTATATATTGTATCATATAGAAGAGGTAGATAGTTTCCAGAATCAGCTTTCTGCCGTTTGCAGCTCAGGCACAAGAAGCATCCCGATGGGAATGCAAATCCACGCCAGGTGCCTGAGCCCATGCGACGGGATGCATTGGCCCTTGAGCCAATGAGCCTAGGATGCATAGAAAATGATATAGACATCAACATCACACATATTATGTGTATAGAAGTGTATAGTATGTTTTTTTAATTATGTGTATAACATTTTTTCCGGGAGGCCCAAGGCTGGAGCACCTGAAAGGTGAGGTTTTAGTGGCCATGAACATCGGCTATATATAATATGTAGAATAAATCTATATTTGCATATACATGCATATTCATATAACATCATATATATATATAAGTTGTATAACTACTAAATTACCATTGTGGATGAATCAACCCTAATGAGAAATAGATGCAATAGTAGTTAGGATGATGGGCCCTATTAGTACCTCTGAAATATCAATGGGGTCCAGTAAGCCCAATCAACTCTTGGGTAAAACATCACTGTGGGTAGATGACCAACTGCAACAGGGAAAATAAGTACGGTGCATACTACTGAAAATCGGTGCTCACAATAACTGGCAAAACCCACCAAAAAAGGCAGGCAAGCAATGTTGATATGCTTTTATTTTTTTTGTTCCCTCTCTAAAACAAATGCAGAATTACACACTCAAAAAAGCTTGATAATGAGTGGACAAAGCAACACAACTATTAGACTCAGTAAGGACGACACAAGCGACGATGATCAGAATCAACCAACGACGATTCGAGTGTAAGCACAACAACAATCTTGCCAATAATACAGGATGATAAATGCAACTATAAATATATAGTGCTGTGTTTGCAACCAAGGGGAGGAATCAAAAACCATACATTGATACAACCAACGATAGGAAGTCATTGACAATGATGGGGACATCGAACTAATCATATCTCTGATTTACAAGGGTTTCACAAATGACAAAAGCTGGGAGAGAAGTGCACTGCAACCCAGCCTGAAACCCAATCATAGGGATACAGCGACACTGATTGTATGTGTGCTTTGTGGGTATGTCAAAGAAGGGAGAGGCCCCACATTGTTTTCACAGCTCACCCCATCGCGTTGATTTTGATGCTAACCACCACACAGACTGCTTCGAAAAGCAGAATATGTAGATGACATGTTGCAATGTGCATCAGTACACAATTTGGGGTTTTCGCTTTTGACCTACTCATATGCAAAGAGAAGGGAAAGTCTGAATCCACAACACTCCTGCCTCTGGTTCGACATCCAGATCTGTTGAATTAAATAGCCCATAATAGCCCTGAACCATGACAACCCAATACCACCAAGAAGCAGTTTGGTCAGTGCCCAAAGCAATGGTGGAAGTGCCACAAAGCCAAGCATTGCCAGGACGTGGTGGAACTTTTGTCTGCAACAAGGAAACACTCTGCTGGCAAATACCAAAAATGATCGGTGAGAAGTAGAAGTGACTTTCACACCCCTACAACTGAGGGTTGAAGTCTTGTGATTTTATATAAAGCTTCTTTCGGTGATTGGCCGAACGAAAACCCCTGCCCACGTTCAAGGTATGGTAACTGATTTTGGGTGCCGCATACCCCAGTGCATCTGGACATTCATGCCATGTTGGGTGTAGTTCAGTGGTGTTTGGGATGGGGTTTGGGTATCACGGATCTTGGAAACACCTCATGGGGAAAACGATCCTGAAAACATCGAATTCCTAGCATCAGAAACAGTGCGGGCCGAAGCAAACTAAGATCCTTCAAACACAAAACAGCAAGGTGTCCCTTCAATTTTCTATGCTGACACGGGTACACAAATTGGGAGTGCCCCAAACTGAAGGTTTCCCCACAGACTTAAATAGCCGTTTTGGATCGCTTTGTGGATTTGGGGTGTCTCTAATGCTTGGATTCATCTTGCTGTGTACCTTGTGTCACAGAGATCCGGCCCGGCCTGGCCAACACATTCCTGGACTGCCAACCTCGGGAGTGCTCAGTGGTGATAGCTCTGCCATGGGCCATGCTCTGCCACTCACCGCATGGATCTCTTTTTGTCGGCCGTTTTTTCCACCCGTGTGTGAACATACAGTATACATAGACCTCACAAAGCAGTACAGTATCACTGGACATGATTGAAAAACATAGAAGTAACTTGTGAAATATGGAAAAATGAAAGATCTTCAAAAGGTACTACATGGACAACAAACATCTAAAGACCAACACAAAGAAACAAGGGAGGCTTTCAGGTAGTCAATGGCAAGTCAAGAAATTGGTTTCCTGAAAGGTCTGCTGTTAGCATGTATCAAAAGAGCTGAGACACAGGAGACCAGCAGCAGGAGGATTGCCAATCCGCCCGAAGCCGCGGCCAAACACCACCTCTGAACCGGTCCAACTCAACTCAATACCGCAAGCGTCTGCAAACGTCTGCAAGCTGGACTACATAAAGTTGGAAATTGTACCAGAACTTGTGCACCGTTGATGGCTAGCTCCTTTCGTTGTTACAACTGTGAATTCCCCTTTCTGAAAGATTGGCAAGATATGACAAGATCCTTTCTCCCATGTAGATCTAGATGCAAAGCTAATATCAGTTATAGGCCCCGCAACAGAAAGTGGAGGGGCACAAGGCAGACTCATGTTTGTACACATAGAGGACGTATTCGGGATGAAGAATGAAAAATCCTCGTCCCATGGTAGTTGCACAAAAATCAACCCCTGAGACATCTAGAAAGTGAAACCCCACCCCTAATGTTTGTCAAAGCTTCTAGAGTTTTCTTTCATTGAGTGCTTGATTTGTTCGTCCACCAATGCGAATCGCCAGACGCAAAGCCCACGCACAACATTGAAATTTGCGGGGATAGGGCGCGTACTGGTCAAACCAAGTTTTCATTCCGTGGTCCATCTCACTAGCGTTCGATTTTGCTAGAGTTTCCGTCGAGAAGCGGAGAATAAGAACTATAGCTGCGATGTGAGTTCAAGTCGCATGAAATTTTGCATCCTCTCTAAACAACAAATTAGCCAAGCAACGTCCAGGACTCGTGCAGTAACTCATTTCTTGGCCCAAACATGGCTTGCCAACTGCCGTGCTGGCAATGCACTGTACTGCTTGATCTTCCAGCCACTCAGAAACAACATTGACTCCTATCGCAATGGAATATTCTGGAACTGTAGCATCTGTAGCTTGAAGATTGGTCAAGTTGGTCAAGTACCTTCAATCATTGTGACTCTTCTGCAATCATCTTCAATTCATATGTAGCTCTGGCCGCTCATGGCGAAGCTTTGAAGTCTTTGCAGGCTGAAACAACGATAAAGAACAGCTTCGCAGTGCCTTGCTCAAATGTTTGCGATAGTCAGTCATTTTGGTATAATCTAATGATATTTAATATGATGCATGAAGTAATGTTGATCTGTAGAAATCCAAATCGATTGCATTTGAGCCATGTAAACATGAACATTTACCTCTCCACTCTGAGATTGCTAACCAGTTCAATCAAGCTTGGATTGCTGGATGCCGAACTAGCCTCTGACATGAGGGAATGCCAAATCCACTGATGACTTGAATCTGGACACTTCAAAGCAGCTCAAGCAAATAAATCACCTCTGTCACTGTCCATGAAAAAAGGCATTTTCAACCCATTTTGCATGATTTGCGGCGAACACCACTAAACGGTTTGGCTGCACAGTCTGTCTCTTAGAGACCGCGTGCCACCATGTGTTTTTGCAAGCCACGGCAGTGGAAGGACCCGCAAAGGACAAAGCAACTTGCCAAGCGAGAACGCATTTAAAGATTATTTAAAGGATTTTAAAGGATCCAAATTGGTCGGTTCCACGCTGGTGGTCATTGCTGCCTGACCTTTTTCAAAGCAAAAGCAGAACCTATTCGTGTTGTCTTGGTTCGCGATCAGAAATTCAGGCCTTAGGTCATCTCAGTATAGTCATTGTATTTAAAATATGTTTGGTCAACGCATTATTCTTACTCTATTACCTCTACTTCATCAAAAAAAACAGAAAACCATGGTCATACAAGAGAAGTGAGAGGAAGGATGAGCTTCATTAAAGCCTGTATTGCATCCTTCCACACATGATAGTTTTCTTGCAAGAATAGTGTTTCTTATCTGAGGGAATATTTTGTCTTCAAGGCAGATTGTAACCTGTAAGCAGCATTTTCTTGTAACAACATTTTTTCTGCAAATCAAATGCTTTGAACACGTGTTTCTTCCCATCTTGCCAATGTTTATTTCATGTTATTTCTGCATCTCCAAAGTGACATCAACCTTTTATGAGCAGAGAGCACCAAAAGGGTCTTGCATAGTGGTCAAAGGTGGGCCATGGGGAAAGATAGGGTAAAACCTTCGTTGGGGATCATTTTGGTAGATCATGGGGGTGTGAGAATATATAAAAATACACATATTATCTTAATATACGCCATTATTTTGTACATAGTATGTATATAGTATATTCTCGCAAACAGCATTATACACATGATATAATACACATGGAAGGCCCTGGGTCTAGGTGCAAAGTCGGACTGAGATTCCCGACTGAAGCTGCCGGGTCCATGGTCTCATTTCCGCGACCACAGCACTTTGGCTTCAAGCATGCTGTGTAAATCTGTGTAATACCTTTTCTTGCTTCGATCACTGTCCTGGAATGGAATGTGATGCACCGTAGGTAATAACTAATAACATTACATGATGTAATATGATGGAGGGTCACAGCTTTGCTGCTCCAGAATTCCATGTCTGCACGCTTTGCCAGAATGGTTGTCGAAATGGGATGTGAGATGATGTGAGCTGCTCATCTGAAAATGGGATATGTCAGTATTGATCCAACCTGTCTCTCTGTCTCTGGCCCTCACACATTATTTTCTTCACACCAAGCCAAGGCTTTGCAAGGGTGATGGCAATCACATGATGCGATGATGGCTGAACCCAGAAAAATGGCATTAGGCTGCATTGCGCTGCTGATTTCAACCCCATAGAGAAAACTAATCGGTCAGTTTGTTGCATTTTTTTCTCAGAACTTTGTTCAAATCTATGATTCGGATGCACCCAGCACTTCGCTGGTCCGGTGAGCCAATGTACATGGGATCTCCTGGTCAACTGGAGCCTCGACTTCTCTCCATTGGCTCTCACTTGATTCGGGAGATCGCCGCTCGGCGAAAGGCGGGCTACAAAAGTCCACCCAGCACCAAGATCAAAATGAAAACACTTGATTTTCCGCATAAGTTGAAGAATTTGCGCTTTATGATATCCATCTGAACTGCAAAGGATTGGGTGTTGAATGCTTCGGGTGCTACCTGGCTTCAGGTAGAGTGAGACAAGGAACTAAAGCAGCTGATGCCATCGCGGATCCACATCTTCCATCTAAACATGGGCCGGGCGCTGGAGCACCGTCAGGACGGAAGCTGAAGTCAAGTCACTGTGATTTGGGCTGGGGCGTTCGCCTCACGGAGTCAATGGCTAGGCTAGCCCTCTACATCAAACCTTCTTCAATCCTCGCTGACCCAGATCTGTTTCAAGTCAAGGGCAGATTTGAAATGGATGTGCCTTGTTCAGCATTAAAAGGGATATGATAATCTATCCAACCAGTCAGAGGTCCAGCCTTACAATCCCTTGCATATTTGTGTGTGTGTGTCTGTCGTCGCGTCATCTTTCACCAGCCGAACCCAAAAACGGCTCTTGAAATTGCAATATGTGTTTGCTTTGGAGCTATACGTATATTTGTCTGTTGTTTATGCCAACTCTCGCTGGTTGTTCGTTCTCAATCGATTCCATCCTGCAACAAAGGCCCTCACCGGAGAAGACTTCATTCCTAGGGCCTCCCCAAGGATCAGCCAAGCTGGGAAAGTTGGTGGGCACCAGTGGTTGTTGCATGTTGCATAAACGTCTTATTGTAGAACTAATCAGTTTCAGCCAGCGGCTGGTTGCTGGTTTGGGTACATGTGATTGGCGGTTTGGAATATGGGAAGCCCTTATGATGGGAATCATCACTGTCAGTAGAAAGGCATCCCTCAATTCTGACCCACGAACCAACGGAACCACCGATCAAGCGTGGCCTGAATAATCATGGACTTCAAATTCGAGAACCAAAGACACGCGGAAAGATGTGGATCAAACTAACTGTCATGGTGGTACCTAAGCAAAAATATAGGATCAAACAGAAGACACATGGTGGATGCAATCATGGAGCACTAGCTAGGATGTGCACTTGTCAGCGGTTCCCGTGTGCTGGTTCTGGACCGACCTTTTCGGAATTGGCTTCTCTGTCAGAAAGTCAATACCCTCCACAGTATCCCACTTTAAAGGATGATGCAAATCTTTGCAATCCTGGTACCGTTGCGTTTACCTCAAAAGCATAGCCGAAGTGCCAACGCCAAAAGCATGAATCAGTATGAATCACTTCTGAGCTTTGTGGTCGTAAATGTGTTTCGTCATCCAGAATCGAGTGATAATCCATTTTTTGGGTTGCCTGACTCGCCCCCTGCATGCCCGCCTCATAGTTTGGTGGTTGCCAATCTTTGGGCACCTTGTTTCGTTGGTCTGTTGGAGCCTGTCATATGTCCCTAAAATCAAATCAACATCCCAAAAACTTGACTACGTAAAATATGAAGAAAAAAAAGCCAAACCATGACAGTCAGTCACCTAGAACCGGATGCTTTCACCATTCAGTCAAGTTGCCATCACTGGCACGTGCTCCACCCTCTCGGTCTCTTGCACTTGTGTCACTGGTACCTAAGCAGTGCAGCCATGCCCTGCCTTGCATGCCTTGCATGGCTTGCAAGAGGCGCTTCGTGCGACGCCACAACGGAATGGTTGAAGCATAGCCCCATATATTTAGTCCCAACAGGAACGGGGTGGCTGCCAAAACTCATGAGTACATTCACAATTTCTCCCTTAGCCATTCCTAGCTGTTCCCAGCCTCCCTGAACTTGTCCACAAAGTGTTCCTGGCAGAAGAAAAGTTTGGGTGAGCTCACCATTTAGGGAAGCTTGTGGACACAACCCCAGACCCACTTCAAGCGACCTGGATGTAGGTCTGTGGCACGGTCTGGTCGACCTGTTTGATCTTGTACTCAATCTCTGGAACCTCAGGAACAGATCGGAAGGAGCAACACTTCTACCGAAAAGCCTGATGATGAAACGCAACATTGCGTTTGGATGAAGCGGAAATCCAACCAATAAGAAATGTGGCAGCAGAACCTCCGCCTGAAATCATTGAAGTAGGTAAAACATGCAAAATATCATAGATCATCATAGATCATCATCGGTCATCATGAATCATTGATAGATCGTCATGGATAATCATAGATCATCATATATCGTCATAGATCATCATGGATCATGATAAATCATCATAGATCATCATAGATCCTCATGCATCATCATATATCATCATGGATCATCGTAGATCATCATAGATCATCACGGGTCATCATGGTGGAGGTTCCAGTGCCAAATCTGTGTTCAAATTGTCTCCAACAGCTGATAGGTCCATGGGTAGGCTGGCCTCAATGATCTTGTCCACAGGCACCTCCCGGTACTCCACGTAGTCCTCGTACTCCACCCTCTCCACCCAGTCCTTGGCTGTCGCCATGGCTTCGGCGGGATCGGAAAGGGTGGCTGTTGGCGTAGAGTCGTAGAGGGTCAAGAGATGTTCAGGGAATTGTTGGACCTGGCCCAACGTTGTGTGTGACCACTATGAACCGCTTGATGGACAAATGAGCATGACAAATATAGAATCAACCAACAAAAGCATATTACCCTAATCCATATCTTCATGCCTCTCAGAAGCAGCAACAACAACACCAACACCAACACCGGCAGCGGCAGCGGCAGCGGAGCGAGCAGCAGCAGCAGCAGCAGCAACAGCAACAGCAACAGCAACAGCAACAGCAACAGCAACACCACGGCAAATTTGATATCTGCGCCCATTCTGGGATGCAAGGCAACTTTGGGGACTTCGATGAGCCTCTCCTGAATTTGCTTCTTTCCTGACAGCACAGCTTGTGGATACGCAGACCAGACCACCTTGATAATCTTGTGAAATCTTGTGTTCCAAATCAATGATTTACCCACCACTGTCAAAGCTCATCGATTGCCCGAAGGGGAAGCAGAGGAGCCTGGAACGTGAACAACGCGTTCCTCCACTACAACCTGTGGAACTTCAACAATCTCCTGCCAAGGGGTGTCCAAAATCGGACAGAGCCTTCCCTTGCCTTGTTTGCCTTGTTTGCCTTGTTTCATCTTGCCTTCTTCGCTTGAATCATATGAAAGCATCATTGAAGACGATTGGAAAGCATCAGCGGGGCAGTGGTGTTGACTGCACCGAATCATGCATGAGCTCAGGCTCTTGAGGATTTACTTCAAGTCACCAGACATCCATGTCATCCATGTCATCCATGTCATTCATGTCATTCATGTCATCATGAATAACGTTCATCTATGACATCATCCCGCACCCTGGGTCCGGTCCTCTCGAATCTCAATCAGCCCCTGGGCTTCCAGCTGTTGAAGGAAATCGTTGTACTCCTGGATCACAATGCAAACATCCGACGAGAACAGAAGTGGACATCCAAGACCCTACAACAATGAGTGTGTATATATTAAATATATATATTGCCAACAAATCAAAAAACTTTCAACACAGGCCAACAAATGCCAATAAATGCAAACAGTCATTCTGGGTCACGACTCCATGGCTGTTGTAGAGGAAATTGGGTAGGACCACTTGGACCATTCAAATTGCGGTGAATCCCTGGCAATTTTCCTGTGCCCCATCGTTTGACAATTTTGACCCTGGCACTGTATCTACTTAGGGGAACAAAAATCTGGGATTGATGGATGGATGTTGTGACTTTAGAGCTCTTGGATCAAAGGATAGAGATTCCTAGTACAAGGGGAAATACACTCAAGTAGAAGGGGATTCTGCATACTTATGTGTTTGTAGAACGTTGAGAATAACATTATAGTGGATGTTGCAAAAGTCTTCCGATTATTGTTACTGATTAAAGAATGTTTGAAAACGCACCGTGTGCTACCATCTTCAAAGATTACTTACTATGTATATATATAGTATAATTGTATGTGTATATATATATAATTATGTGTATCTGTCTATATATATATGTATATATATATAACTAAAATTAAAAAGTATTATAAAACATGGTAAATCCAATTTTCGTTGTTTTCTGCTGGTCAAATCCCAATTTGTCGGGTTCCAAACACCCTTTCTGTGGCTAAAATCAGTTCCCCTCCGACCCTGGGTCTACTGGGGTATACAGTATACCCCTCAATCTTTAGGCATGCAAGAAATGATAGTTAACCCCCCCCCTCCAAAGAATCACTTTTCTCCATAAGATAGGAGATGGATGGATATCTCGAGACTGTGCAACGTGACAGGAGAACCAACGGTTCAACCAGTACGAGGTTTGCTGAATAGGAAAAGACAGCTTGTTGGTGGCTACGGCTACCTTGTGGCTGCACAGATCTGAGCATTTGCTGCAAGTGAACTTGACATCCCAGTCACACCATTCTCTTGCAGCTTCTGTTCGTGCTGGACTAGTCAGTTTATGTAAGATGGAACACCCATCACATTTACATTGCAATCCCAAAATGGCTGTGCTTCCGGGTTTTTGGGTTCCATGATGTTCCATGCATTCCATGCCACAGCAATTTTCAGGGTAGATCGTAAAGCCCCCCTTTCAACCCATCACCGTCCTTGGTGCCAGGCTCCACCCCTGGTGGCAGCTGAATCTCACCTTGAAATTCAGCAGATTTCAGCAGTAACTTTTGAGAGTTTCAAACCATTGGGGGGTTGCAATCTTTGGAGCTTTGCTATGCTTTGCTTGGAAGTGAAAGTATCAAAAATGATCCAAAGATTTCTTTTTGTCTTGGTAGATTTCAAACATCTGGATAAGATGTGGCTCTCGGCGACATCTTTGGGACGGTCCTCTCACCATTGCCCACACCCCGGCCCGATGATGATGAACAGAATTGATCCCTGTGCTTCAAAATTTCTGAAGTTTGAGTTTAAGCATCTTGAAATCCCGAGAAATGCTTTGAAAGTGACCAAGAGTGACCACATCTGTGTTTCGTTGCAAAGTGTGGTGCGATGTGCCAAGGCACCATTGGCATCCACACCAGGGCCATTCAGAAGCCCCAGGGCAGCATCTAAGTCTCCGCCATTCACCAACTCCATGCCGCCTAAACGAAGCAACAAAACATTAAAAAAGAAACTATACAAAACGAATCAAATCATGACAAAAGAAGAACATCCGGCATCCAACATGGCCGTCATGGATTGCAATGGATCATGGAACTGGGTAGATGTTTGGCCAAAGTGCCGGATGCCCAAGAAAATACAAAGCCGATTCGTGGCTTCAACCCAGCCGGAAAAAAAAAAGTCATTCATCCGAGTTCATCATGGCATAGGGGTGCAATAAAATGTTTGGCAGCCATCATCCACGATGAAAATGAAATGAAACAAATAGAATGCAAAGGGATGAAATAGTCCGGGGATGGAATATATGGAATGGTTTCTATGAATTTCTATGGATTTCTGTGGGTTCTTTCATGTTCTTTCATGCTCTTTCCTTGGACATCTTGAACATCTTGAGACTGGCATCCATGCCTTCGCCCAAGATGTCCTGGATGCCACCACCGCCATAGCCACCGAGATCCATGGCCAAGCCACCGGGGCCAATACCGCTCCTTGGAAACGAATTCTGGAACCATTAAGCTGGGACAGAAACGAGTAGGAAATCTGAGAAAACCCAATGGGCTCATATTGGCCTCTATTGGCGTCTATTGGCTTCTCTTGTCTTTAGTTGTCTTTAATTACTTTAATTAAATTTTAATTGACCTCCATTTTTGTGGATTGAAAATTATGGACATCCTATCAATGTGGGTGTGCATTGCGACGAGCTCTTGATGGCAACTCTAGAGTTGAACGGCCTATTGACATGACAACTCATAATTATACCACTAATAAACCCAAATGATTCAGGACCAGTTTGGGTTCAGCACTAGTTTGGGGTCTTAGTACCAGCGCCGCTGTGGCCCCGCCGACTGGCCAACCACCTGCAGACAAGTTGCACACCATTGCCATAGAGGCCAAAGCCCATGCCATCAAAGCCACCCATACCCATACCACTGATCCCAAAGCCACGCATCCCAGGCAAGCCCACATCCAAGCCAAACCCTGGCATGCAGGGCATGCCGGGCATCCCTGGCAACCCTGGCATTCCTGGCATATGTAGATCCATTCCATAGCGCCCGGACATTTCCGGACCTCCTGGCGGCATTCCTGGCATTCCTGGCATGCCAGGCATTCCCGGCATCCCTGGCATCCCTGGCATCCCCGGCATCCCCGGCAGGTTCAGATCCATCCCTGGCATCCCAGGCATGCCAGGCATTCCTGGCATTCCGGGCATTCCGGGCCACCCAAAACCCTTCAATCCCAAGCCCCAGCCACCTGGGCCACCAGTCCCTGTTCCACCAGGACCACCAGCGCCACCCATTCCACCCCTGCCGAGCGCCAAAGCTGTCACCGGTTTGACCATCAAACCCACTGCCAAAACATATCAAACGCGGGGAGTTTCATCGATGAAAATGGTCGTTTTACAATGTTTTGCACCATGATCGACAGCTAAAAACATGGCAACAGCTCGCTCCTTCAGACACACCCGACAAATCCTGGCAATGACGAGCCTCCCAAAGCGAGTCTCTACTTTGCCAGGCACCTCACGCTGAAAGCCCTCTCTCGCTCCCTCTGTAAATGATAAACCCTCCAGGACAACCCCAGTAGGTCCAGTTAGGAACCCAAAGCAGAAGTTGCACGTTGTGACCCAGAGGTCATGGGGCCCATTCTTGCAATTTGTATTTGGCCACAAGGTGCCTCTAGACTTTAGACCTCTGTATATTGATTGACATGGATCGGGAACAATGAAGCATGTTCACCTGAATCTGGTTTCAGGATTGTGTGGCGTCCCTTGGCTTTTGTAAGGCAGCCCAGACACTGCAATAAACATGTGTTTCAATGTTCAAGACTGGACGCTTTGTGCGTCTTTATATAAACCAGTACTACCGAATGGCCCAGAAAGTTTAAAAAAACGTCTATGAAAGGAATGAAAGAACTTCCAGGAGTTGTGGCAAATCCATGCGCAGCACGGCAACTTGCCCTGCACCACGTGCACAGTGCTGCATTTTCACACGCAGAATGTGTCACGGTGCACGGCTTCGCCTTCACGTACAGTGGGTCTTGCAACGGGTTGCGGAACAGAGTGGCACAGCATCCTCTTTCCATTGCACATGAAGCGTGAACTACCCCACATCGCTTGCCTTTGGAATGGCGGGCGTATTAGAATATATACAGGATGTGTCCAGTCCCAATCGAAAGGGCTGGATGTACAATAGGTTTAATGACAGAAACTCAAAAAGGACCAAAACGTTCCAACTATTTCCCAACTATTTCCCAACTATTTCCCAACAATACCAGCAACGCTGGAATCTCAGGATTAGATTAGAACATCCCCACTGCACTGTGGAAATAATATTGCTTTTCCGGAGAAGAAAGATCTTGGGCACCTCAATGATGCGCTCCACGATTTCAGGCTTCGGCACTCGCTTGATGGTCTCCTGGCACGGCCGATGCCTGGGCCTGTTGCTTTGAAGTTGGTAAAAGAAATATAAAGAAATTAGACATTAATACCCCAAGTCAACGGGAAGAATGAGCACGGCCAATCCAGCAAAGAACTTGTCTCCAAAGGACAGGAAAACTTAAAGCAATCTTATGGATTCTCTCGTTCGCTGAATCCCAGCAAATGTCTGTCATTTAGAGCTGATTGTCCTAAGGATGGCAATTTGAAAACAAGATAAGACAAGTGTTTAAGCCGTTTAAGAGACAAAACAAAAAGGCAATGCAATCAATGCAATCAACCCATATTTCAAATATCAAATTATTTCAGTAGCGGCCGTTGGCCGTGCAATCGACTCAGTCCTTCGTGATGACCTGAGGCACTTCCACAACCTTCTCGACTGTGATAACCCTGGCGGGCGCAGCGTGCACAGAAATCAGGCAGCAAAATCAAGGCCGCCACAAGTCCCAATGAAACGTGCCATGTAAACCGCAGTGGCCTCAAAATGGTTTCAGGAGACATCTGTGTTATCTTGTGTCACCACAAAACTAATGCACTTTTGGATTCTCTGCTCGGCCGATTCTGTACAGATTGCTGCTTGCACTATCTTGCACTCATGCATCCTACCTTGATGATCCCACTTAGAAAGCTGGCTGGTTATCTAATGTTATCTAGTGCTAGTTCCAAGCTAGTTGCGAATGAGACAACGCCCGGGGACGACGATCCGTGGGACCATCTGTAGGGACTTGAACTGAAGGTCTGGAGATGTCTGGATTAGAGGCCTCAATGATTCAGAAAGGCCGGCACCCCATCCCAACGTATTCAACGTGATAGAATGTGATAGATGTATAATAATGTAATAGATATTACATATGTATTATGATTATTATGATGTATGTGGGTCCAAATTTGGAGCAAAAAGGTGCTGAACTAATATCAAATCCATCTCTTTTAGTATGTCACTATTTTTACCTTCGAGAGTGGACACTATCTTTGTCAGTTGCACCGTTGAAACAGGCGCCACTTCATCAAATTCCTCCGGCTGCGGTTCCACCAAGTTCAGTGAAGCACCAGAGTTCTTCCGCGTCACGATGACACGGTGCTAGCTGAACCCTGAAGCTGGGATCCATTGCTGAGAAATCGATTATATAAGGTTGCTCATATAGATCTACAACTGCGACAAACGTTCACCAACAATTTGCCAATTTCAGGGTGCATTGTTGGAAGTGGATTCCGCTCTTGTCACATCAAGTGGGCAAAGGCAGAAAGCTGTTTCAGTGGCAAAGATCTGTAGGAAGTTTCTGGTTGAGTCTGGTTTATACTGATTGACACTGGCAAAACCACAGTAAATTCCCTCCTCATCAACCTGGCGTAACCTGCCGGATTCTGGTCGGGGTGAGAGTGAGATATCCTCAACTGATCGTATCATCCCAAAAAGAAGCCTAAAATAACATGTGCCTCCCCGCTGTTGTGCGGATTCCGATATGGGGTAGGTTACCATGGTGTCACCAGGGGTTACCAGAGGGGTTCCCGGCCTGGCATCTACCATATGAATTTGGATCTGGAGAGTCAGAAACTGCTGTCCTTGCCACCAAAATCAGGGATCTGGAAGCTCAGAACCTGAGATTCAAGATGGGTTACAAAATCCTATATTTGCGAACATTTGCGAACATATTGAAATCTGTATGGGTAGAAACTGTTGCACCTGGCCCGAAGCCCTGGAGCACGTGTACATAAAGTGTCCATACAAGTACTAGCATGTTTTTCAAGCCTCACATTTATACACAGGTTGCTCACATATACGCGCCAAGCGCTCTGCATCCGCTCACATGCATATTCCCCTTTCACATCCCCTCGCCCTTTTCGTTGCTGGCTTCATTGTCTATTTCTTCCCCCACCTCGCCCCTTCACAACCTGAGCCATTGCTGGTGCCATTATCTAAATGTCTCCCTCCTTTGGCCTCTCAGCAACCGAATGCGTTGCGGGTTTCAGTATCTGAAGTCTCCATCCCGCCGCTCGCCTTTCAACAATCTGTGGCATTGCTGACTTCACTATAAACCTGAGTTTTCCATCTAAAGCTTCCCCCTCCGCTGGCCTTGCAACAACCTTTTGCATTGTTTGGTTTCCTCATCTAGATTTCAGCAAGTCAGCCAACAACGGTTTGCGGTTTTGCTTCATATTGTCTTCAAACAAGAAACCGCGACCTTCTCCTGCCATTTCAAAGCCACTCCCTCTTACAGGGGTGCTCATGAGAAGCCTGATTTTACGGCCACGGCAGGGACCCCACCCGGAAGCCGAGCCCATTAGTCAGCATTAGAGACTGGAACATATTGCTGCAACTATCTCTTTCTTGAAAAACAAGATGCAGCCCGCGAACCCGAATGCTCACACGTATGTTAATGTCACAGATGTCGAAACACATGGATATGCAGTCACGTAGAACACTTTTGTGAAACAGTTTATTTGAACAGTCTTGTACATTTTTACCCTGTTACCATACTAGTACACCGTAGACTGTAGAATATGGAAGAAGGTGGCGTGCAAAGTGTGGAGTGTAAAGTGTAAAGTGTGGAGTGTGGAGTGTGAAGTGCAGAGTGTAAAGTGTCAAATGTAAAGCGTGGAACTGCGGAGTGTAAAGTGTAAAGTGTGGAGTGTAGAATGTGTGGAGCGTGGAGTTTAGAGTGTAGAGTGTAAAGTGTAAAGTGTGGAGTTTCAAGTGTGGAGTGTAAAGTGTGGAGTGTGGAGTGTAAAGTGTAGCGTGTAAAGCGTGGAGTGTGGAGCGCAAAGTGTAGAGTGTGGAGTGTAGAGTGTGGAGTGTAGAGTGTGGAGTGTGGAGTGTAAAGTGTGGAGTGTAGAGTGTGGAGTGTAAAGTGTAGAGTGTGGAGTGCGGAGTGTGGAGTGTAAAGTGTAAAGTGTAAAGTATTGAGTGTAAAGTGTAAAGTGTGGAGTGTGGAGTGTGGAGTGCGGAGTCTACAGTGTAAAGTGTGGAGTGTAAAGTGTGGAGTGCGGAGTGTAAAGTGTAAAGTGGGGAGTGTTGTGTGTAGAGTGCGGAGTGTAGAGTGTCATGTGTAAAGCGTGGAACTGTGGAGTGTAAAGTGTGGAGTGTAGAGTGTGGAGTGTAAAGTGTAAAGTGTGGAATTTAAAGTGTGGACTGTGGAATCTAAAGTGTAGAGTGCAGAGTGTAAAGTGTAAAGTGTGGAGTGTGGAGTGCACAGTGTAGAGTGTAGAGTGTGGAGTGTAAAGTGTAGAGTGTGGAGTGTAAAGTGTAAAGTGTAGAGTGTGGAGTGTGGAGTGTAAAGTGTAGAGTGTAAAGTGTAGAGTCTGGAGTGTAGAGTGTAGAGTGTAAAGTGTGGAATGTATGAAGTGTAAAGGGTGGAGCGTGAAGTGCGGAGTGTAGAGTGTGGAGTGTAGAGCACGTAATGCGACACGTCTGAAGTGCTGCGGCCTGCCACGCAAAATGACGGCAGAGATCTGCAAAATGTTGCGCCTGCCACGAAAACTGCAACTCATCTTGTGAAAACGACGCAAAAGTATTGCCCCTGCCACACAAAACGACTTTCGACGCGTTACAAAAGACGTCTGAATGTCACGAAGCGCCACGCCTGCCACGCGAAACGAAGCAACGCCACGTTTGAAACCTCCAAAAGTAACCCCTTCTGGAGAACTTACCATAGGCACGGCCATATGGCCCTCACGCGGACGGTTGCGGACGGTTGCGGACGGTTGCGGACGGTTGCGGACGGTTGCGGACGGTTGCGGACGTATCGAGCGAACACACCCTCACCCCCCAGAGTGAAACGGGAACCCTTGCTACGCATTCGGGAAAAAACAGGTTGGCCTCAAATATCCAATATTTTGGGTAATGTACCTAATAATACCCAATATACAATATATAGTTAGATCCATGGTATTCCAAGGGGATGAAAACGAATCAGTTGCATCAGGTTGCCTTGTCATTGCTTGTGAGTCGCCTTGTGCCCACCCGTTGCTTTTGAGCTCATTCAGCTCATTCAGCTCATTCAGCTCATTCAGCTCATTCAGCTCATTCAGCTCATTCAGCTCAACTGCAAAGCTGCTTCATTCCGCGCTCGGTTGTTCTCAGCCTTGGTGGTAAAGAGCTCGGCTCTCTTTTTGAATCATCGGAGCCAAGAAAATGATGGGCGTAATTAGCCCGGATGGAGATGTGATGTTTGAATTGAAGTAATTCTGAAGCAATCCAACAATGACATGTAGAAGAAGAAAAATGGAATTTAGCATTTGATATAAACCATGAAATCGAGGCCAAAATCACGGTGGTTCCTAGTAACTTGTGAATTGTGGGATGATTCTCCAACATCATTCAAACTCAAACAGAACAGAAGATTGCAAGCAGAACAGTTTTTGTCACAGTGTGACTGAATCAATGCCACAGCTTTGCTGATTCGATGTGCTCCTGTTCTTGTGAACGTTTGGGTATGACAAGAATTTAGGGAGGGATTGCTCAAGCAGCTGGCAACCAGATGCAACCCAGCCAATATTACTTGAGAGCAGGCGGAGGCGGACGAAAGGTAGTGTAGTGGGAGAGGAGTGGTGTCAAAATGCTGCGCCCCTAAGATGATACACCAAAAACGTTTTTGCGCAGTCTAAGATGATTTTATCGAGAGCATGACTGCATGATACGGTGTCTTGTGCAGCGTGAAATGATGCACGAAAAGGGGTTTATTTAAAACCCCTTTTTAAGACCCCTTGCAGCAACTGTTATTGAGGCTGAAGCA
>Ga0126342_10002280_pt1 | contig 29513 bp, 30 predicted proteins | sample Cyp1metagenome_FD_92528 | JGI IMG/M metagenome (GOLD analysis project Ga0126342, IMG submission 92528) | Coral microbial communities from Lord Howe Island, Old Settlement Bay, Australia - Cyphastrea 1 metagenome | ecosystem: Host-associated > Invertebrates > Cnidaria > Coral ...
ATACATACATAGATACATACATAGATACATACATAGATACATACATAGATACATACATAGATACATACATAGATACATACATAGATACATACATAGATACATACATAGATACATAGATAGATAGATAGATAGATAGATGCATAGATGCATAGATGCATAGATGCATAGATGCATAGATGCATGCATGCATGCATGCACGCATGCACGCATGCACGCATGCATACATTCATACATACATACATACATACACACACACGCGTATATATATATATATATGTATATGTATATTTCAGACAGCAGCCGGCATCTCGTTCAGTGCAAAAACAACAAACGCCCCTGGTGCGGCCTAGGGCGAAGCTTCCAGGGTTGTTCGCCGAAGGGCATCAGGTAGCGACTTGGCCACACGATGCGTCAAGATCTCCAGTTCTGCCAAATGTCTTCTGCAAGAACAAGTGCTCTTATTGGAAGCCATTCCACCAAAACAAACAACATAACAAAAAATAATAAAAAATAATTTCCTATAAATTATGTTCTCCATTTTGAGACCTAAAACTGGGGTTCTAAGCCTATATCAATTGGATAGCTCTGAGGAACAAGAAGGTGGCAAAATTCCTGACAATGTCATGCAGGAATTGTATCAATACATTTCCACCTTGCCAGAGAAGAAGAAACCAAAGCGAGGCTAGTGAACTGAAAAAAGAGTGCTGGGTTCTCTCATTTGGGCCTGCTTGTGTTGTGACATTCCTGACCACCATTTTATGTTTTTCCTTATTTGTAATTATTTGTTCTTATGTGTTTTTATGTTTTATTATTATTATTTATATTGTTTATATATTGTTTTTTATTTTTTCATATTTTTTCATATATTTTTATATTTTTTCATTATGTTTTGTTATTTTTTCCTATGTTGGAACCTGCTGTGGTGAGCATACTTCTGGTGAGGGTGCTAGCCCTGACAAATGAAAATGGCTTCAACATGTCTCAAGACATGTCATTTCATGTTTTTTTCTTTTTATTGTTTTTCAAACCATGTCTCAAAAGCTTGTTTCGGCTGAGTTGACGCAAGGATCGCACTCCGGGTTCCAGCTGGCCGCACAGGAGCCCCAAGGAGGTGAGGGACCCCCGTTGGGCGGCAGAGTGCTGCCTGAAACAGAGAGAGAGAGAGAGAGGAGTAAACAGGGACCGCCTAGATCCGCCTAGAGCATCCCTGACCTACAACTGGCCTGAAGTATCATTAAGATTTAATTAAAATCATCAAGTAATCTCAAGCACGACTGAATATGGCGGAGCATGATGCTAGCTGTTGCTAGCTCTAGAAAAAAAAATCATTTTTCAATGCGCCTTGCGCCTGGCCGAACTTTGGAGGTACCCAGGGGTCGTGGTGGTGCACTGGGCGGCTGGCATGAGTCTTGGAAGGATGCGCCATCCCCATGGCTGTTGGGGTCTTAACATGTCTCACAACACATGGATATGCTGTGGATGTGTGGATGGATGCAGCTGCAATTCAGATTTTCAGCCGTCTGTCGATTGAACCTTTGCCAGAACTCAAAACCGACTTGTTGTCTTCAGGTTTTTGAAGGAAATCACTCCTCACCACACAGTGCCCAAGATGGATCATTTGCTGCTTGGACTGCAGTAGCCAACCATTTGTCAAAGCCATTTGTGTGCCGTTTTTCCATCTTTCTCCATCTTTCTCCATCACTTTCATGACTTCTCAACCGTTTTGCTTCGTTTTGCCATTTGTGTTCACTATGTTCACTGAGGGTTTGCTTTTTGCCGGGAGCAATTGCACTCGAAATCTTCCACAGTGAGAAGAAGAGTGAGGTGGAACTCCTGGAGCGGAGCTGCCCTGGGGACATGGAAAGACCAGTCGCGCAGGGCTGGATATATCCTTGGGATGTAGCATGATGATCATGATGTAGCAGTAGCGAGATACTGTACCACTGTACACTAGACATGGCTAGACTACAGGATGTCTACCTAGAACCCCAGAATGTCCCAAAATAGAAGGTACACAGGATTTTTCCATCCGAAAAGGTAACAAACATGATAGAAAAGGAATATTTCCTCAAAAAAGGGTCAAAAGCGTTATTGCTGTTCTTTCACATCCTCATGACTCAAGCTCTCTCCTGGCAAAACGAGCAGTGAAGGTGAAGGACCTAAATATGAAAACAGTCCCAACATTCCTTGTCTTTTCGCTCTCAAGATGAACAATAACACAAAAAGAAATAAACAGGTCATTCTGAATCGTTCCGGATTTTTCCTGCACAATTCCCAGAATTTTCGGAAGCGAAACTTTGGCCAAAATATGCAACCGCAAATCCAAGAATGTAGATTCATTGAACATTTGTTGAAACCCAGGAATTTGCACTCCATTTCTCAACTCCCGTCAAGTGTTCTCTATCTCACTCATAAGCTCAATCAGTTCCAACATACACGAAGAATTGCCCAATTCAATATTGCCCATATGATGCCCATATGCCAAATTTCCATAAAAAGGAACCAATTTCAAAAGACACAAATCTTCCATAGGTTTTTGATCTCCATTTTGTACTTTTAATGTGTAGACGCATTTGCCTCTCGCCTCCTTCGGCAGGTGGACCTGCAGCTGGCCCACAGGCTCGCGCAGACCTGCGTTCACATGTGCCATGGCAGCCTGGGCAACTCCGAGTAACTCCGAGTAACTCTGAACTTTAGAACTTTGGAACTGGGACGTCTCGCCAGCCCGTCATCCAGCGATATCTAGCTAGATCTAGCTAGCTGTTAGCTTGCATCCATGAGATATACTGAGATGCAATGCCGTGAGGTATTGGCGCACCGTCTCTGATTTGGCGCCGGAAATCACACGGTTCACGCAGAATGGGCTGGTAGACGACAAGGGGTCTATGCACAACATCCTTCGGCCGGAGACGACGCCGAGCTGCAGATGGCTAGGAAACTCCATCGCAACATTGTCACAACATGTCATATAGATTCATAATTATATAGTCTCAGTCTCAATCTTGGAACATGGGAACATGGCCAAAGTGACACACAGTTCTGTTTGGCCTCTGTCAAATAGTCGCATCACATGGATTTGCCAAAATGGTGCCAGAGGCAAGCACACCATCCCGTCAAGGTCCACAGTTGTCGTGATCTGCCACTTCTGCCACTCAGGATTGAGAGTTTGTTTCTCTTGTGGCGGCGCTGGGCTTAAGGGTCTTTAGACTTCTTTAGACATTTTTGGACATCTTTAGACATCTTTAGGCCTTGAGTATAGGATGAAAAGCTGCCTTGTGGACCGTGCCAGTTGGCTGCAAGAGTCTCAGTCGACTGACTCTGACTGCATTCTGTCACCTCCTCTGGAACAGTGTCCCGAGGACCTCCAAAAAACAAATCTATCGGAACTGGGGCCAGCGCATGTTGGCAGCCTTCTATCGAACCAAGACTCGGCACCTTGGCAGCACATTGTCAAGTTTGATGCCGCTCCCATGAAGCAAATCGAAAGCCACAAACTGTAGTTATGCAATTTTGTGCCTGCATGAGACATCTTCATACATTTTCAAAACGATCGAAATGGACACGAGTTTCCAGTGAAAGCATGTGAAAGCATGTGAAAGCATGTGAAAGCATGTGAAAGCATGTGAAAGCATGTGAAAGCATGTGAAAGCATGTGAAAGCATGTGAAAGCCAGAAAATCTCAGAAGACTGAGCCATGGGATGCTCCACACAGCGAAGTTGCTGCCATGTGGTGTCCATGTGATGTTTATTGATCATCATTGATCAACATTGATCATTTATCATTCATTGATCATTGATTGCCTAGGTTTGGCTTTGCGAGTCTCCACAACGTGAACCAACCATCCAAGCGACGTGATGACATGCCGTCGTTCTTTGTAGCAGCTCCTGGGCTGGAAGATGCTGGACTTTTCTGGTTCAGAAGTGTGGCAATGGGTCGCAGGGAAACATTCCAAAACGTGATACAGTGATAACATTGGTTTAACGCGTTCTATAATTTTGTTTGTTCATAGTTTTGCTGAGGGGTGAGTTTTGCGCCGTACTCACATCGATGCGATTTTCAGGAAACTTTGAAGTATTTGTTCCTGTGACTTGGCTCAATGCATGCCTACTGAAGAGGAGTGAGGAAGGGTCCAGTGGAGAAAGGGGCTGTGTCGAATGGTCGGATCTGTGATGAGTGAGGCTCTTTTCGCCGGACACAGTGCTTCCTTTGGACCAATATGTTCTCAGCACTGAAGCGCATCCCGTCCCTATACTTGGCAAGGCACATTCAGGACCGTTAAACGGTTGCCTGCTAATTAAACACGACCAGAGCAGGGAGGTAAAGCATGCCCCGAGCAGCAAACAAATCTGTCGCGATCAATTCAGATGCTTTAGTTTGGTCCTTTTAGGTCTTGAAGTTTGATATGTTGACCTGGGAGGGCGCTGTACATCACACATTTCTATCATGCTTTGGAGTTGTCCTGTGACTTCATAAATGATCATGAATGCGTGTGTCATCATGTCCTAGATGTGTCCATCAGGGTACTCGGTATTGTGGCACTGCCAGGACTAAAGTGGCCCTGCCATCCAAAGCAGACTTCACAGGCCAAGGCGGAGAAACCAGAAGATCCTAAGGCGAATGGACCCGAATGGAATGCTTGCAATGCTTGCCTTGATTTTGGAAACAAACCATGTGACCATGTTTGTTTGTGGCTTAGATAACGCCCACTTTGAACAGGGGTGACGGGGTGAAGCTATATAATATAAATGAAACTAGATGAAACAAAATGAAACATGATGTGCTGCAAGGATGGTGACCAAGCTACGAAGGAGTCAACGCCAAAATCAACTCAGGCCGTAGCGGCAGATTGCGGTCGGATTAGTTCACTTGGCATCACTCGGCATCACTTGGCATCACTTGGCCACTCAAATAGTTGCGTTTGGGTCACGAGTTACAACCTGCATTAAGATGCATTAAGCATATTCAACATGGTAGTGATAGGAAGCGTTCATTTGAAATAAAACTTATGAACCGCTGACATTTTCACTGGATTTCGATTACTGTGGGCTGTTTGCTAGAAGGTCAACCACTTGTTTGCATTTGTTTGCATACGTCTCACTCTAGGTGTGCGATCCACAGCGAGTTCAACAGCTGGAGGAGCAAATGAAGGAGCGATGGACACCGTTAACAAAGCATTGCTCACCTGTATGCTATTGTCAATTGTGTCTTGGGCTCCACTGTCCAGGAAGGGGAGCGGCAACTCCAAAAGATTCGACGAGAGTACGGCATGTGCGTTTCGTGACTCCTCTGAATGATTCTGCCATTGCTCTGTGCGGATCAGTACTGATCGGATCAGAACGGATCAAAACCGATCACAATAAATCAAATTTTAAAATTATTTAAATAATTCACTCATCTCAGCTCAACTCAGCGCAGCTCAACTCAGCTCAGCACTTACACCTTTGGCGTTTCACATCGTTTCACGTTTTTGTTCTCAGGGATCCGATTTGTTGGGCCAGCGGCTACACATACGAGGAGCTTGAACATGGCATATGTTGGCAAATGTTTTGAGATGTGAGATGATGTGAGATAAGCCATGATAAGCCTGACAGGTCATTTGTTTGCTATACAGCTAAACGGCTAAACGTGTCTAATGTTTGTATTTTGAAGATATTGAATCTGAGCTCGCACCGATAGGACTGCTGTTTCCCTGTGCCAGTGGGGAACACGGCGTGCTGGGATGCAGAATTTACATACAGTCGATGCTGCGGGTGCCATGTCAATCATGGTTACAGCCACAGATCAATAATAGTCATTAATGTTCAGTATGTTCAATGATTGCCTTTGTTATTTTTTCTTGCTCTATGCTCTTCTCAACTGACCCCGCCCAAGCCAGAAATGAATGGAATAACTTTAGGAATGTGACATTTTTGAGCTTTCAAGTTGAAGACAGTGCATCGCAAATACATCCGTGAGTCTTGCAACCTCGCCTGGAGAAGAGGGATGTTTTTGAGGTAATGCCGGGACTACCGCCGTGACGTGAGGGTGGAGAATTTTGGCCACGGAGGTCTGAAGTAGTCAGGTCCTCTGTTGTTACAATGTAACAAGCACCTATGTCGAGCAACCCCGCAGTGAAACTCCGGAGGGGCTCGATGTTGCTGTGTGTCCCAAATCACGAATTCACAACGGCACAAAAGTGAAGCAACGTGCGTTGCCCCCTGAATTTTGGGATATGCGGTCACCGATTTTCTAGCTCAGCGGGGTGCAACCGGTGAGGCTGCACCCACTGTGTCAGACAGTCGAAGCAATGCCATGCGGGTGGCACAGCAAAGAACGCGAGCTGTGATGGACATCATCAATGTCATAAACTGCTAACTGCTAACCCATCAAGTCCGGAAAGACATTGAACATCATTGAACAACATGTTTCGAAATGTTTCAATATGTTTCACATATGTTTCGCATATGTTTCGCATATGTTTCACACGTTACGCATGTTCATTTCATTTTGTTGAATCTTTGACCTGTTGCATCATTCGCATCTCCATGGCTCTTGGCTTCAAGACCTTGGTTGAAGAGTTCGTTCAGTTCGTTGAACCAACGGCATATGATCTCCGTTCAGGCGCTCCATCTCCGGCAGATCCACAGCCCATGGCGACCGCGGTCCTCGTTCCCGCATCGCCCGTTGGAGCCCAGAGGCGCCCAGAGATCTGCAGTGTGCTGTGCCATGGCCATGGCAGCCATGGGACGTGGCCAGCCCAAAGAGGCTGACACAGAAACAGATCGTGTAGATCGAGATCTCCGAGACGACCGTGATGATTTGGCTCACGATCTGCCGGGTTTTGCGAGACAACTCTGTAGAGAGCTACAACAGAAGAGACCGCAGTGACTTGGTCTTCCTTCGATGTTTCACTGAGTTTTTCAGTGATTTCCTGAGGCCAAAATTGCTGCTCTGCCCACGTTTTGTTGGGACATTTGGCATCAATGTGTGAATTCCATTGAATTCCTCATAAAGTGATGCTGGAACAGTTACAAGCATGTGATGGAACGGTGGTCGGAGCATTCCAATGCCATCTTGAAACCCTTGCAACCCTAACGAACCCTCAGAATCATCTGGAACTACAGTCTGCAGTCATACGTTTGAAGGCGGAACAGCCGGTTTGGTGTTGTTTTTTTTCGCGGTTGGAATGGTCTTTGGTGATCTTTGCTGATCTTTGGTGGCTAGCCCCAATGCCCAAGGAAACATGATCAGATTCACGATCATGAGCTGGCACCTTTGATCCGAAAGAAGTGGTGGACACAGCTGGGGCGGCTCCTGAACCTCAGCTCGATGGCTGTGCATTGAAATTCTACTAGTCTCGATATGTCTCGATATGTCTCGATCCATCGATCCGGCTCTAAACAATTTATTGTATAGTTGGGGACGTGTACTTAGAACATCATTTGGAAAAAAATAAGCCTTCACAGCGGGGATGTTCTAAGTACTGTATCACTTAGAACATCAGGAAAAAACGCATATTTAGACCATATCCAACATATATACTTAGAACATCCCAGAGGGAACCATAACTGACCATAACATATTTAGCACCTCCAAAACATTCAAAATTATATAGACCATTTTAGTTCGTGTTAGTATTGAGACCTGTGCTTTTTGACTACCCCCAGTAGGAAACCTACAAATTACCGGAGACATTTCCCATTGCAGCAAAGACTGCTTGGGATATTGTTCCGGAAGAAAAGGCAATGTTTTTCAGCAGCAGTGAGGGGAGAAAGTGTTCTAAGTGTGGTGTTCACAAAGGTATTTGTGTGTATATATATATACACGTATATATACATGCAGATTTGCATAGATTTGCCAAAGTCAATGGAAATGTTCTAAGTATATGGTCTGTTTATGTTCTAAGTATGCAAAAATAAATGGAGACATTCTAAGTATATGTTCTCTGGATGTTTTAAGTTCGCACTTAGAACATTTTCCCATGTTCTAAGTATAGTGTCCGTTAATGTTCTAAGTAAGGGGTTGGATATTTTGGAAAAATATGTTCTAAATAGTTGTCCCAACCATACGGTATAATAGACATATTATGGACATTTATTTCGTCGTCGTCGTCGTCATCATCATCATCATCACCATCATCATGATCATCATCATCATTCATCATTCATCATTCATCATTCATCATTCATCATTCATCATCATCATCATCATCATCATACTATATATACACTGTATGCGCGCGTGTGCATACACTCTTGTGTGTGCGTGTGTGCCGGGCCTGCTTGCCTGAGGAAAGCTCATGAGGAATACCCTCACGGACTTCCGGATGACGCCTGGATATCCCTTCGATTAGATGGCTGCTGCACCTAGCCTGTGATAGTACGACAACCTTTTGGGGATCAGGTTATGAGTGCCCATTATGAGCAAGCTGTTGGGGATGACATTTGGTTCCTGGTCCCGGTTCTTGCTAGGAGACTGCATCTTTGTTGCGATCAATTGATGGCATTTTCTTCCTTCTGGTTGTCATGATTTGTGAATTTATACTGTAGTTGGATTGTTGAGTGGAACCATTTGAATTTAAACATATCGCATTCCTTTCCCCAGAGCCAAATGCTTGGCTTGGGGATTCTTTGCTTTTTCTGCCATTGCCAAGTCTCCGAACAGATCCCGAGTACTTGACATCAGGGTTTGTCGGGGTGCTTTGGGTCCTTTTGCTGGGCACGACGTCCCTTCCAGACTGCTTTCTTTGGCCATCTCATTGAGAAGTTGCCAAGACTGAATGGAAGCGGTGATTGATCACGCCGGGTTCTCCGGTGCTTTTGATCCGTGCCCCCTGCTTGCAATTTCTTCCTCCATGATATGGGCAAACAAAGCATCGTGGGTTGTCGCTTTGTTTCTATATGCTCACTTTGCTCCTGATTTTTTTTAAGATGCATTTTTTGCTTCGGAATCGGTGATATAGTTTCGATGGAGCGCGCCCCTGACGCTTGTTGGCTTCTTTCCTTGGCCCAGGGCAAACGTCAGAAAATGTCGGAACCACAGGTTGAAAAACAACGTGTCTTGCTACATGTGCAAAAACACGGGGATTGTCTCGGGTTTATTGAGCGCAATGTTCGCTTTCAAGCGGAGTTTATTTTTGTTTGATGAAGCACAGAGCCTTGGCTTGCTCTCTGGTATTTGTGGTGTGTTCCTATTTACCTTTGGTGGGCCAAGTTCCCCGCTAGAATCAGCTAGAATCGCTAGAAGGTTGAACACAACACTGTTTTGTTTTGGATGTAGGTCCCTGCAAACAGCTACAATCCTGACTGCATTTCGCTTCATTTTTTTTCCATGGTTCGTTTATTGCTGAGGAGTTGGTCAGTTTTTTGCTCTTTAAATAAATGGTCGACAGACAAGCGGAGATACTCTTGTAACTTGTAAGGGCAGATACTGCATGATGTTGTCATCTGATCAAAGAACCACCCCAGAAAACCTGTTGAAAGGAAACACATACCACCCAAGGTTTGAAAGAAAAACAAGTTTGCGGATAGCGGTTTTGAAGCGGAAACCTATCAGGAAGCAAGTTGAAAGGAACAACTTCTTTCAAAACGCTTGAGTCACGATTTGGCTGTGTTGATATCGCTTCATTACAACGGAAGTGACATTCAAGTTTGAGACGTGAATTTCCTCATTTGAGTCTTGTCCTGCCTTCTTACGACCCAAGTTGTAGGAGACTTGTATCTTGGAAGGGTGGTATCTTCCCAGACTTGTATCTTAGGAGACTTGCACCTTTGGAGACTTGTACCCCCCCGGGTGAATTTATAGTGCGCAGGGCCTTTTTTTTCTCCATATAAACCTTTCGAGCACAAATCTTCCAAGATGCACTTTCCATGCGCATAGTTCCCAAGATAAACTATCCCCGCATTGTCTCAGTAGTGAGCCCGCCATGTTGATACAACCACCATAGCCGCAGCAGCAACAGGAGGATCAAAGCCATACCAGCATCATACAATGATCACCTGCTCGATAGCTCTGACAAACTGCCCCGATCCAACTTTGCTTTTCTGTTTGCTAGTGAATAAATGATTGAACTATATGTTTGAACTATTGTTTGAAAATATTTGCATGGTTGATTCCGGTTGATGTTTCTCGCACGGTGCTCGTCAAGATATTGTTTCTTTTTCATTCTCGTCATTTCTCGTCCATCTGTAAAATAATAATCAGTTCTCAGGAGTTGACGACCTTTTTCCGAAACCTTGCATTGCTATGCAGTATTTCGATGTATTTCGTTGACTTTGCAAGATACCGAAATTTGATTCTATGTTTCGGAAGTCCCGTAAATTTGGCAAGGATAAACCAAAAGTTTGGAGTTTGCTTGGTTGTTTAGATTGTGGGCAACTTGCTGGTGCCTCTCAAGCTTTTTGTTGAAATCCTGCACGCTTCTTTTGAAGACGAGGGTGTCATATCATGGTGTCTATGTAAAAATCAGGACTGAGGAGATTCGCGATGGTTAGCAACCTTGAATCTTGAAGGTTATATCATTGTTGAATATTGTTGATAGCTTTCTTCCACTGCTTGTCAGGGATCTCATTTGTTGGACAGCAGGCAGCAGGGGATAGGCGTCTCTCTTGTTGGAGCGGCTGTTATATGATATTGCCATGAAACATACTTTCTGTGGTGCTATTTTTGCCGCTACAGTGGTTGCGTTTCGTGTCCCAACACGTCTCCACAGACCAGGTTTCCAACAATTAAAGACAAGATTCCCCAGGACGCAAGGTTACCAAGGACAGGAGGTTGCGAAAAACACAGCAATCTCCACCAAGAAAGATCCTCTGGCAAGGGGCTTCAAAGACCGCATTCTAAAAGGGCAAGGTTAGCAGCTTGCGTCTTCTGCGGGGGTATGGTCTTTGGCCCTTTGGCCTTGATGGGTGGTTGATTCCGCCGACTCATGTGGTTTCAGCAGAACTTCAGCAGTTTTCCCGTGTGGTGACAGATGCGATGAGGCTGGGGCACCCTCATGTCTCGTTTGAAGTCTTCTGGCGTGCTGAACTATGGCTTTCGGGAGGAGATCGCAGAGACCATGGTGGCCAGTTGTCGAGCCGTTGCTTGTCCATGCAATATGGATGTGGATGGATGTGGATGGATGTGGATGGATGTGGATGAAAGACTCGGCCGCAGCTGAGGTGATGTGTGAATTTGGAGGGGTCGTGGGCTACACCCACAGCCGCTTGCCATGCATTCAGCTTGGACACGAAGCTTTGGAAGGAAGGGGAATCCAAATTGGTCCAACTTCAAAAGTGGTTCGGCTCGGCATTTGCTTCATATTTTTTTCATATCTGTTGAACATTTTGTTTGTTTGTTTGTTTGTTTTTTTTTGTTGTTGTTTTTTTTTTTTGTTGTTGTTGTTGTTTCGCATTGCCACCTCCGAGGTGATGAGATGACCATTCTGGTCCCACCAGGTCCACGCTTGTTCGATGGACGCCTGTCTTCCTGGATTAGCTTGGCTGCCAGCCGCTTGGCAACGGAAGTTGGATGATGTCGGATGATGTCGGTCTGTTGCTTTTCATCTGTTTTTGTTATTTTTTGTTTGTGTTTCTGTGGCTAAGGCATCGCCACTGCCACCTGCAACCGAGTTTTGGTGAATCTTGCGGCCAAGAAAGGTCACTTAGGCATTGTCAGTCCGGTCAGTGCTGTCAGTATTCAGCAGCATCCAGATACTTTGAGATAGCTTGAGATAGCCCATCTTGGAGCCACAGATCTATTGCATCCATCTGTGCTTGTGCCATCATGACCTCATTTCCTTGGAGGATTGCATTCATTTCATTCAATCCTGTACGGATCTTGGGGGTCTTCATTATCTTCATTGTGTCACTTTAAGATCTGTAAGCTTTGGCCAAGGGTGCCATGAATGAGCGCTGAGGCTTGGTTCTAGAAGACACCATTGTGGCACACTTCGACTGCCGAGCTGGAATTTTTCCCTCCGCATTTGAGGCTGAAAGCTTGCTGTTATGGCGCGCTTCAGATCCCTGGCAAAGTCTTCAGCCAAACCCGGCATTTTGACCCCTTGGAGCCTTGAGGATGTGGTGGATCTATTCGAAATCTTGAAATCTTGCCCAACTCCAAGGATTGCAACGTCAATTCTGCATCTGACGCCATCAAATTTTCAGATGCTCCGATGGAAGTGCGAGGGCTCAACACAATCCAAAAGCTGCAGCTTGGATGAATTTGTCGAAAAAACATGTCCATCGCAAGGAGAATCATTTCACCAGCAGCTCTTTCAACACACGCTGAGTCGATCCGCTGTCGTTGCAGGATCTACTTGCAGGGCAGAGGTGGCTTACCCCTGCAGCGCCATCAAGCTTATGGGTCGCTCTTGGTCCGGCATCCTGCCTGGATCACGGAGTGGTATCACGGAGTGGTGTGCAAAAGAATAGGATGAACATGATGAAATGGGTTTGAAGACTGTTTAAAAGATACTGAAGATACTGTTGGAATGGATCAGAGCGGGAACGGAAGGGAGCAAACCACTGAGCACCCGTTTCCATCTTCTCCTCCGGCCATGAAATCAGGACTGAGACCTCAGAAGGTAGCAGCCTTGACCTCAGCTACCGCGAAGTTGGAGTCCATCACATCATGGTGTTGCTAAAACAATAGGTCCATAGGGATAATAGAATTAATAGAATAACCGCAGTTTCAAACTGAAACCAAGCTTCTGCGGCACATTGTAACCAGTAGATACAGCAAATTAGCATTTTGTAGACATGGAGCCCTTCAAGGGATTTGTCATGATTTGTCTAGCTTGAGGAGTGGTGTTGCTGAACAGCGGTGCTGACTCGCAGCCGATGCATATATTGAACCTCTTCCGCAAGCGGTCGTTGATCCCAGAACGTCTCTCGGCTTCAGGTTTGCAGCATTTGCAACTGCAAACAGATGCAAACAGCATCAGCAAGGCTCGATGAATGTCAACACTCATGCTTCAGAGGGTTGACAAGGCATTGGATAGGCATGGAATGTTCATGAATCCCTCAATGGGCAAACTCTCAAATCTATGTGCATGCTGACATTTTGTGACGCCCAGTGCCAGAGAAACCTGAGAGGGACAAAGGCAGAATCCCACCTAAGGGCACGCTGAAGGCGTTTGAAGACTCTGTCTGAACACTTCGCCCAACACGCGCACGGAGTTTGCAATGATTAATGTATTAAATACGCTTGCCCATGCTTGCTCTTATTTCCCCCCCGTTTAGAATTTAGCTTTTTGGTTCCGTTTGCAGGCTATTTGAACGGAAGCTCCTTGCAAGAGAGCGGCGATGTGCCGGAAGTGAAGGGTGACCACGAACCTCCCGTGTCATGGCCCTGTACCGTACCTCGATGTCACTGAGCCAAAGTGCTCACGACATCTCACGACTCCCTTTGAAAAGATCCATGCAGGCAAGTTGAAACTCAAGAGCACATATATGTAATTGGATGTACACAGGTGGCGGAAGTTTCAAAAATAGGAAACCTATAGGAGAGGTTGGTTGTCATTGGAAAAACACAGTGTTTCGCGACTTTCCTACCTTTTCGCGCATCTGCATCTTCTTTCTTATGACTCTTTCTCTTCTCTGATCTTCTCTCTTCTACTCTTCTCTTCTCTCTGACTCTTCCCATTTCTGCTTTTCATCTGTCCATATTGTCGGAAGTTCGACTTCTAAACTTCCTTCGATTAGTATAGTAACTGCTGGGAGGGCTTTCTAAGTTGTCTCTCTAAATTTCCACATGGGCAACGCTAGGTGCCACCATTTCGCTTGACCAGGCGCATGTCTTTTCACCGGACCTCACCCACACATCCAGCAGCACAATCGCGGTTTTCTTCGGCGGTGTTCCCTTGAAATCCCTTGAATTCCCGGAAACATTTGACATGTTGCGTTCAGCCTGACTCGGCTCAAGCAGTTTAGGTGGAGCCGATGGTTGATGATGGTTGATCCTTCCCAGAGTCTATCATGGGGATGCTACACATGCCGCCCATGTTGCAACTTGCTGTCAGGTTCACTGGCAGTGCCTGCCGGTGACCATTGCGCAGCCGAGTTCTTGTTGTTCGACACCAAGGATAAAGCTCCGTACCTCTGTCGCTATGTGGACGGCACCAATGCGACTTGCAGGGTGCTGCGCTTGGAGATGCGGCCACAAGCAGCTGCATTGTCCAGTCCAAGGCAATTGCTGCTGAGCGGCCGGCTGCGATTGTTTGCTTCTCTGGAGGTTGTGAGTGGCGTCGCTTCGGTGTCAATTTGGCGCTTGCCAGATGCAGAGGCAGAGTGTCACCTGGTGGATAGGGTTGAGCGGCTTGAGGGCATCCAAACAGCCAAGGCTATTTGTTGGGCAAGCCGTGCGCTGCCACCTTTTGCAGAAGGTGAGTTGCTGTCAGTGCTGCTTTCGGACCGAGTGCTGTTGATCCCGGTGCTGCCTGCAGATGGGACCTTCTCGTTGCAGCCAGCCATGGTGCTGCAGATTGGCTTCCCATGCCGCTGTTTGTGCTGGTCCAACGATGGGTCCCAATTGCTGGTGGGTGGCAAAGGGCAACTTCTTTGCTTCGCTTGGAGGGCTGGTGCGGCTGGTGACAGTGAACCTCTGGTGCGACATTTGCTCTCCTCAGGTGCGGGTCAAATTTTGTTTGCCTCCAGGCTGGTTCCTGGTGACGATTTGCAACGAAACCTTGTCCCCGGTATCATCAGTATCCGCGAACAGTATCTTGTGATATTATTCTGATATCTTGTGCCATTTTAAGGTGGAATTGCGTGGCTTACGCCATGAAGATCAGCCGATAAAGAAAATTGATGAAGAATCCTTTTCCGCTCGTCCTTTATCAGCAAGCTTTTATGAGATTTGACGGGTTGGGGTTACACTCCTGCTGCGCCAACAAATTGTAACCGCGTGAAATTGAGGTGAGTGTGTGGAGATCCATGCAGTATTTTCCAATAGCTTCCTATGTCGCATTGACCAATGCTCACAGCCGGCTGAACCGGAGTTGATGCTGCCAGGGCAGGCTTTGGGACCCAGCTCCCGACCTTTGGTCCAAGTCATTGAAAATCCACAGGATGGCCCATCAGAAGGACCAAATGTATTGAGCATACCTGGAGGGGCTTATTCGAACTCGCTTGGGTCGCTTGGGTCAACTTGGCAGAATCCGGTGTCTGCAGAAGTTGCAGGAGCAGTCGGTCTGCAGGTGGTTCCATGCCAAAGATATTTGCTTCCAATCCGATGCTCCTTCACAAAAGCAGCTCGGCTGTTCGAGAATTTTGGACCAACATGCGTTTAACAAGGAATTGCCTCGCACACTGTCACATACTCACATACTGTTCGCACACTGTCACGCACTCACATACTGTTCGCACACACTGTCACACACTCACATACTGTACTTTTTAGTCTTGTTTGGTTGACATGTTGTGCTGGCGCTGGTGTACAGTACTTGCAAGTTGCTTCTTTTCTCGGGTGTGCGGTGTAGCCAGGACCGTGGACATTCCGCGCTTCGTTTGCAATGTGGAGCGGAGTGCGAGGCCAATGAGCTGGTGGCCGTGGCTGAAAGTGGTGGAAAGGCGGTGGTGCTACACGGCAGCTTCACCAGCAGTGAGGTCTGCTGTTGGAATTTGTCACCGCCACACCAGTGGGGCCGATCGGATTGGCATCCGGTTACCACACTCAGCTTGGCACAAACCTTGAGGCTCTCAGGCCAGACATGGACATCATGGACCATGTTTTGATATGTTTTGAAATTGTTTTGATGTGATATGTATGATATGTCCTAGGACTCAGGCGCCTCAGCGCAGTTTGAAAAGGAAACCAGTGGGTGATATGATCCCGGCGGATCCCGGTCCTTTCATGTCAATGCAACGGCACTCAACGGCACTCAACGGCATCATTTTCAAACCATCTCAGGAATCTCAGCTGCGGTCGGCACGCGGTGGATTCCATGTGGATTCCAAAACGGTGATTATTTCATATTATTTCTATCTCGTTTGGACATGACCTTATCCTCTGGGGCATAGTGGTGCAACGACATTTGACCAGTTTAAAGATGTTTAAAATTTAAATCATTTTAAGTCTATGCTGGCGTACCTCTGTGTCGCAAGAACCTGTATATACTCTGACATAATATTTACTCTGATTATCTCTGATTATCTCTGATTCATTCTTCATTCAGCGTCTGCATCGTTCCCGTGACCTCACCCAGTGCAGGGCTGGCCCTGTGGCCGGGCGCCAGTCTCGAAGTGCACGCCCTGCTGTCGGAAGCACCAGCACCTGGAGAGTTCGGACGCCCGAAGCGGGAGTTGTTTCACAGGTGCCCCGGTTGCGTCGCTTTGCTCCGAGACGTAGGCATTGAAAGCTTTGCGGACTATTTGAAGTTTGCCACGACCACAGTAATTCCAACATATTGTGTATTTGTTATTTATAGATTATATATATATATATTCCAATACAAACATTTCTCAACACATTGCACCACAAGGCCTCAAAATCATCCAACATCCAAGAGTGGGGACTCAGGGTGGGTGGTCAAATGGCCATTTGTTGTAGATGATTCAAGGGACAATTCTCCATGGAAGGTAAGAACTAGGAAAGGCATCCCCGAACCAGCAGCGGACTAAAGGGAACTACCCTTTCGCAAACTTTTTCTGTTGGCAAGGACTGAAGTCGTGTCAGACTCTCGGCTCAAGTATGGGGTGGATGAAACTGATGAAAGAGATTGAGATCATTGATCCGTGTATGTCTGAATCGAAAACAGATGTGAATTATTCAACCATATTCGAATCATTTCGGATCATATTCAAGCTATGTCCAGCTATGTTGAGTTGGTGTTGCAACCAAGGAGTCGCCGAGGGTGGAGCAGCTGCTTCCTGAGGAGGTCGGGTGGGCCAGTCAACCAGTCATGGCTAGTTGTCCAAGGTCGGGGCCATTTGAGGCCAACAGCTGAAACCACACCGAACATCGAACTAAAATTCCGCGGAATTTCTTGTTAGGAAGTGGATGGAAGTGGGGGAGTGCGACAGGGGCTGTGAGTTACTGTGAGTTGTGACCAGACAGGTGGAGACAATGTTGGAAGAAAGCTGATGATGTGTGATGGTATGGTAATTGTTTGGGGTCTCACCAATGCTGATCCGTGCATTCCTTGCCATATGCATCGATGACAGGAGCACACAGAGACCCTCCATGGCAACGGCCGGGATGAGGTGCGCACGAAGACGTGGACATTCGTGGCGAGACATTCCACATCATTCCATGGAGCTGTCAAGAAAGATAGCTGCTGTATTCTGCTGTGGTTTGTAACATGGATACTTTGGTGTAACAAGGTGGATCCATTGGATACCCGGATACCCATCAATGAATATCAATGATCTTCAATAGCATTCAGACAATGGCAACCAGCCACTGACAGATCCCGACATCACTTCCAATGGTTTGTGCAGTAGGGACAGTAGGGACATATTCTGATATATTCTTAAGATTGACTTGAGATGTCACGGCTTTAGCTGTGCTTGGCCACTTGTGACAGCTGTCACATGCTCGCAACATTGGGTGACACGGAAAAAAAGAAGATCGTGAGCCTAAGATGGCGAACTCATCGTATCTCATCATACTTTTCTAATCTTTTCTAGTTTGTAGTTTTCATTAGTTTTCCCCGAAAACAGGTTGAATTCCCGTCCAGTCCTTATAATTTTCAACTAGAACCGATACGGCCTATACGTACCGGTCGTACCGGGCATTGCTGGAGCCAGGCTCTTTGCAGCATCGCCTCCAACGTGGCCGGAATCCGGCAAGAAATGGGAAATCTTCGAGAGCCTTGACTGAAACAGGTGGAACATGCTGAAACCAACATTTGCATGTTCCAACATCTATAAAGATCCATAAAAGTCATTAAAGGTCCTGCAGAATCCCACAGTTTTGCTTATTCCAGAGCTGTAGTCAACGACCATGGACGGCTTTCATTCAGAGGAAATGGTTGAAGTTGGGCTCCTTCAATTAGGGAGCTTCTTTGAGCCCAGATTGTCATCGCATTAAAAAAAACCATACGTTGACTGCAAATGATCGAAGATATCAAGCTGAAATATCCATTGCCATCCATTGCCATCCATTGCCATCCATTGTCAGTTTTCGAAAATAGCCGTGTATCATCATGTGTCAGTTTAGTGATGTTTAGTGGAAGGGTTTTTTTAAGGCGAATTGCAACCAGCTTGCTAGGAAACCTTCGAAGGCTTCCGGAACGACTTCTCCCGCTTGGTAGCTGTGATCGAGCAGCTGGCGAATAAAAATTCAGTCTGAGCAAATGGAGGACTGATAGCGGCTACTGATAGCGGCGGATTGCTGCGATAGCTGGGAGGATCTGGGAGGCTATTCGTTTGGTCCGCCTTCACCTTGACAATGGGCCAACCAAAAGCCAGTGCAAGGCTTGACGGTCTCAGCCCAAAGACTGGCTGAGCCTTTTGGAGCAGAAAAGGTCGGCTCTGAAAGGCACATGCAATTCCATGCGTCGATGCACATTTGTCAGCTGGTAAAGGCATTGTGACATAAAGTGTGTTTCACCATGTTTCACCGGTTTTTTTGAATCTCTTCATGGTGACATCATGAGTGATAGTGATGTCAGCACTGCTGCTAAAAACACACGCTGCACATCTCCGACAGCTGGCCCAAATCGGGGGCACCATGGCAGGCGCCAAGCAAATGCTTGGCATTCTGACAGCCCCTTGACAAATGCAGAGGGAGACTTACATGTCCTCAATCAAGGAGCCTCTAGGAGCCTCTAAGAGCACAAAGCGATGAGAAACTGAAGGGTACAGGCTGTACAGGTGGAAGGAGGTCCGTTTCTTTGTAGATGGGCAGTGCATTTGGGGCCGGTGCTTGCCACCTGTAGTTGGCTTGCATTAAGCCCTGGCAGTGGGCCCCGTTATCCCCCTCGTTTCATGGAAATGACCTGCTTGATCCACTTTAAATCCACTTGGTCCCAGATTGGCTCTTTGAGGTTGCCGCCCTTATCCATGGGCTTCCGGCACTTCCACACAATGAAGTGACTCAGACATGCTGACTGGAACGGTTTGGGTGATTCAATGCCATTCAAATGGCTAGCTGATGGGTACCAGAGGTCAAGCCATTGGAGACCCAGTGATGACGCGACCTTTACGAAGATGACCAGTGTCTTTCAATGTCTTTCCCTGTCCCTGGTAAGCCATGCTAAGCCGTGGAGATGAGCACAGCATGGAATCAAATAGCATGGCAACGCAGCGAAATGCATGGAATAGCATGGAAATGAATGAATTTCGGAGGATTTGAGGTACCCAATGTTTCTCTTTGAAAGGCGTTTGCCGAATGTGTAATGATCACCCCCTTCTCTCATTGGTTCATATCTGTTCCCTATGTGGAATGTCGAGTTTGCCGAGCTTGGTTCCATGGCCATGGCTGCTTTCTATGCGATAAGGTGGCCCTCTCGGAGGTCCGAAGGGTGACACAGGACCCGAGTTCAAGCAGAAAGAAATCGAATCCTCTGCGGCATTGTATATCAATGGATGTAAGACAATGGATGTAAGACAATGTAAGATGAGACTCATACTGTATATGACTCATACCCATGCTGGTATCAGACGATAAATTGTGGATATTCAAGAGAGGAGGGATGGTATTGAGATGTATTGAGAACATGGGTTCAGGTGAAACTGAGTAGAGGCCCTCAAGCATTCGACTTTAGAACCCAAAGGGCAAGAAGTGTCACACGAGAAACTTTTTATCTTTTTGTTCCCGATTTTGGATGATTTTGGACCATTGGAATTGTGACAGTGGCAGGATAGCGTCTTGGAGCAGAGCAGAGCCTTGGCTAAAAGTAAGCAGAGCAGGCCTTCAAGGCCTTGAAATGACGGGTGATACAGGACCAGCATGGACCAGCGGTAGTGGGAGCCCTGCAAGATGCGAACATTGCAGGGAAAGCCGGGCCTTTACAGGGTAGACTCTGGGTAGACCATGGTAGACCATCCACTCGGTTCCTGGTGGAAGTTCCAGCTTGTCAAAATGTGAATGTGCTGATCTGCCAGTCCAGTCAGCACCAAGATGAAAATGATGAAAGTGGGGCATGGATTGAAAATCATCCTGGAGGCTGTTGTCGCCGTTGCCACTCTTAAGCTCCCAGTGAGGGTCAGGAAGTCTGACCGTCTGACCCCGGCACCAAAAATGAGTCCAGCTTGCGCAGCTCCAAACCCTGCTATCCAAGGAGCTGAACTTTTCAGCTTGACCCAGAGGCTCCTAACCCTTCAGGACGGAGCCAGTGGTCCCAGGTTTGTAAAGTCAATGACGACTCATGCACGTAGGACCTACGTAGGACTTGACGTAGAGTTCACATAAGCCTAGCAGCTAGTAGTCACTTGAGTTACTCGAGTGTTCTTCTCATGCCGGCCCACAGTTGGCTCATAGTTGGGCCCAGCACTCAAGGAGAAGAAAGCTGAAGAGGAGGGAGAGCTCGAAGTCCTACAGGTTGGGCCCTCAATAGTGGCACCTAGTGGCAACCAGCTGTGGGCTATATGGTGTGGGGAGGTGTTTACACATGCTGGGCGCTGGCTAGGCTCAAGAGAAACAACTGACGGAGCAGGTACAAAGGCTCTCGAAAGAGGCAAGCATTGGGTGCTTTTTTTTTGGCAAAATCTGGGCAAAGAAGGGCATGTGTCAAATATGTGTCCTTTGTTATTTGGTTACGTGGCCTCTGTCGGGGAAGTGGGGCAACTTGGGGGGCAGAATATGTAGAACAAGCCCCTGGCCTGCATGGGATAGTCGACGGTTCAGAAGGAATCATGCCAACCTCCAGACAATGAAATGCTTGTTGGGCAGTAATCCTTTACCAACACCTGGATGATTTGGATTTAGGGTGATTTAGGATGATTCCCTGCCTACTGGACGTTGCTGTATTGGTATCGCTCGTTTCCAAGCTGTGCATGCAATTCCACTTGGTTTCCCGCTTGAGGCATCCCGGAAAAAAACTAAAGGACCACTGTCCTTCTTGCAGGCCGCTGGGACCCCAAACGCATTGGCTTACCCTACATATGTCACATTGGAAAAACATGAAAAAACCATAACATGATTTTAGCTGATGTTTCTTGTGTTGAATTCCTGCGCTATATATATATATATACACTGTATATAACTCATATTATATATATTGTATATATATATATATATTATGCATACATACAAACATATATACTGTGTATATATATATATATATATAAATGTGCACATATAATGTTTATCCCAATTTGTCCTTTGGCATTGTAAGGGATTGACATTGAGTTCAGCATGTCAGTGTGGCTGGCACGTTCAGGTCAATCCATCAAAAGAGGCCGACTATTTCCATCAAAACGCAGCGAAAGCAGAGACAGTCTTCGTAACAATTGGTATCACCCTGTCTCTTGAGTGTCTTCATGAGTTTTCATGCATTGTCGGGAATCTTTCAGGACCTATGATATGTTGATGTGAGCTCGAATGGGCTCGAACTGTTTAGATACCACTGGCAAAGTCACCTCTTGTCACCAGGCCGAGTCAGTGGCGGAGCTGGCGCTGCTAAGGGCCCAACGTCATGCTAGAGAGGCAGGGATCCGAAAGGACCATTTCGGATTCAGATCAGCATTGATTAAAAAATGAAAGAGAGAAAACAATGAAAACATATCAGAAACTGCAGAGGAACGCAAATAGCATGAGGTCGAACCCACTGTGGTGAAAGCCAACTTCAGAACCCTTGATTTGGGCTTGAGCATTTCCATTTGCATTGGCAGACCTTGAAGGCTTGAGCCAGAATGTGAATTGATAGCGAATTGGGTGCGCAGTGAGCGGTTTTTAATTTTTGAGGCGCAAGAATCTGCAGCACTGGCCAAACATGCCTATGAGCCTTGGCTTGCAGTGAGGTGATGCCTGAATTGATGCTGTGCCAGCAAGTTCTTTGGGGCGTTGCCAAGCGCTTGAGCAGGGGTCCCTTTCTTTGCAGAGTATGTTTGTATTGACCTCCTGGAACATGTTGAAACACTTTCCCCACACCCTCTCAGTTGAACCAGTGGCAAGATCAAGTTCGAGGGATAAGAATGGATGAGATTACGAAAATGACACATCCACAAGAGACCGATATGGCAGGCGGATTTTTTTTTTGTCGAGCTGTGCAGCATGGGAGTTCGCTGCCTTAAGTTTTCTTTAGTCGGTGCCCAAACTGCCACGTCCTCCCCTTTGCACGTGAGGAAAAGTTGGCAAAGAGTCGAGATGTGGCGGTTGAGACTGCTGGAGATGCAGCTTTGGAGGAATGACTGGGCACAGACAGCAGACTTTGGGCTGTCCTCCATTTGGATCCGTTTGGTAGATCTAATATGATCTAATTGTATAGCAGTTGCTAAGATATGCTAAGGTATATTCATCCTTCCAAACATGTCAAAACGCTTCTCACCTTGGTTTTATTTGGTTTTCCATGTTTTGCGTGTTGTGAATGGTTGGGGGCTAACTGGATGTCGTATGATGTCGTTGTGGCATGGTGCAGGACGTCATCAAGGATGCCCGCCAGGATGCCAGCGACGCTGTGAAGATTCTCAGAGGCGACTGCGTTGCCATGGTGGAAAAACTGTGGGGACGCCACTCTGACGTACCTGGAAATATCTGGAATCATTCGGCCATCCTTTCAGCTACACCTGAATTGTTTCCGCATGCTCCACCTGTCATCCGTGTTTTACCTTTCTTGGTTCGGACACCATGTGACGCCGGTCACCTCTTGATGCAGCATTCCATGACATGGCTTTCTTTATCAGCAAGGCCCCTCCATCCTCTATCCGCACGCAGCTCAATCTAGACAAGCTCAATCTTAGCGTAACCAAGTAACTAGCAAGGAGTATCCTCCGGCCCCCGCAAGCATGTCATGGATCGGTTTGCTGCTAGACATTCTCGCCTTTAGCTTCTGCCTAGCGGCATCATTTCTGGAAATTATGTTCACCTTTGGTTTGGAATTCTGCATCTATGTCTATACTGCATATCATATCCTTGTGCATTTACAGTATGATGCAGTTCCATTAGCTAATTTTCTGATGATCATGGTGATCATGGTGATCCTAGAAAATGTCAACATTGACCTCCACGGTCTAGGGTCACCCTTCGGAGGCAGTGAAGGCGAGCATGCACAGGCCGCTGTGGGAGGATCCATGGGCCATGACAGTTTCCAAATCAGCATCTCACCAGAGCGTCTTCGGCTGCGCAATGGAACGGCTCTGGAGATTCATGGATTCAAATCGAAGAACATATATAAATATGAGAGAGAGAGAGAGTTGGGAACAATAGTTACTCGTACTTTGATTTATTTTGATTTATACACAAACATCCCTAAGTTATAAGCACATGTTCTTAGCACTTTGCAGATCCGCACAGCCGCCATCGAGTAATTTGAGGGTTTCGATTTGCGATGACGCACCGCGACTTCCGTCTGATCTGAGGCCCTGAAGCCAGGTTTATCCTTCTTGCAGGCTGCAAAGATGCTGACCTGATTGCCCGGCAAAATTTGGTAAATTTTCGCAAGTTCTGAGTGGAGCTGAGCGGAGCTGAGTGGAGGGTGAACTATGGGAAATGCGGCAATGCATCAGTTTCTGCTGAAAGTTGAAGTGCTGGCCTTCATGCCCTGTGTTGGGCTTGGCATGCAGGAGGCTACGGATGCGCACCATGCAGCTTTGGAGAGGGTGCAGGAGACTGCTTTGGTGATCTCGGTGTTTGTGGGAAGAGGATTGAGCAGATGGGAATTTATATATGTTGATACGAAGTGAGATGTCTGACTCTGATCAAATCCTTTAAGGCTTTGAGGTATCCCCCTATTTTTTAGCCAGATCCAGCCAGGGAAAGATGTCACCATATGTCGCCATATGTCACCCACAATCAAGTTCCCAGCCCAGCAGCATTGGGCTAGGCCAGCCTTGCTAAAATGCAAAGCAGCACCAAGATGCCGACAGCTCACATTTCAGCAGATTTGGTAATATGTGGTCTGTGTGGTTGTTTGTGGAGGGATAAACGAGGCGAACAGTGAACAGATTCAAAGTCATGAAAGATCATTTAAGTCATTTCTTTTTCTTTGCGAAGGTCGCGGGAGCAGCTCCGGCAAACAACCAAAGAACTGCTTGACGTGGAGAACCAGATCGCTACTCTCCAAAGGTGGGAGTTTTATTTTGTTTAAGTTTAAGTTTATTTGTTTCTTTATTTTCAGGGCACACCCATTTTCACCCACCCTATTGCAGCAACTGGGACAACGTGGCACCGAGACCTTTTGGATCCAGATGCGATCTGAGGCAACAGGCAACCATGAAGAAAGAGGCTTCCAACAAAGAGAAGCTTTTAGTGGAGACGCACCAGACTCTTGACGCATTTGGATGCATTCGATTTTCTTGGAGCACCTCCAACCAGAATGCCATGGAAGGGTTCATTTCGAAGGACTCTTGGTGGACCCATGCAAGTCATGATGAAGAGCCCCAACCACGCCAACGTTTCGCCAAGGATTCTGGCTGGGCCCGTAGTTGGGGACTCAAAATACTGGACCTAGTCATGCCTTGGCCCAATCCCGATCTTCGGGTTGGCATCAAGTCAAAACAGAAAGCTTTGAAACGCTGAGTCCTTTTTGTACCGACTACTGGCATAATCTTACATCTACTATCATCTACTTGCTTTATTTGCATTTTGCCCTTCCATGCTTTTCCAAGCGTCCCTTTGAGGATCATGACACCCAAGGACTAAGGACAAATCTTTGCACCAATGTCAACATATGTCAACATATGTCAACATATGTCAACATGTGTCACCAATGTTGCAAGTGCCCAGACGATGCAACGTCCGGATTTGCATTGTGAAATCAGCAGCTGCCTCACATGTGAAAGGGGGCTGAAACCGAGGCAGCTGAAGCTGATGCCATGGGCCTCCCAGGTTCGTTCACACAGCTGTCCAGCCAGGAGCTGGGCGCACGCAGCGTGAGTCTTGCCGCCAGTCCTCAAGAGTTCTATAATCCAATGGCTGGCGCGTACTAACATTACCTAACATTCACATACATCTACAGATATCTACAGTATTACATAGTAATACTGACCATATCCATCTTTGCAACACTGTTACAACATGTTACCATGAAACACCCATTGCCTCGTGCCAACCGGGATGGGCATGGCTTGGATCGGCAGGAGAAGGCTCGGAGCACAGGAAAATCCGGAGCACAAAAACTTGCGATCGCAGAGCAGGCGACAGCAACAGCCTGCTGTTGCTGGAACTCGGGTGCGTCACTTTTGGAGTTTCGCCCCTGAACAAGCTATAACAAGCTCCCATAGAACTCCCCACTGAAATCCACTGAAACAAAACATATCAAACATCATGGTATATCATGGTGAAAAAAGATGCAAAAAGTGCAAACAAACTCCATTATGGATGATTAGGGCGATTCTGGTCATGTCAATGTCCCCGTCCTTGCAGAGCTGCCGCTACCAGGCCCTAACACGCCAAAAAGCTACATTGGAACAGAAACGCAGGGAGCTCGCCAAAGTGCAAACTGAAATCCAGGAGGTTCAGCAGGTGCGGAGGGCAGGAGTTGGAGGGACATATGAAGAATTCTGACGAGTCGATAACGAGTCGATAACGAGGGAGCAAATGAAATGGGCAAATGATAGCAAATGCGATCAGCGCTGAAAGCACGTGATACCGCATTCTGACTGCATTCTGACGACATACGATCCGCAGAGCAGATGCAGAGCTGACTTGCGCAGGCTGCAGCACAACTGCGTGATGGAGACGTTGGGGCCGCGGTGAAGGAATCACTGGAATGAGAGGACAATGAGAGGAGGCTCTTATAAGGCTCTGAAAAGGCTGATCTGGTAGGGAATGATAAGTAAAGACAAGCCAGTAGAGCTTGTCCTGTTGCATGTTTCACCTTGTCTGCACCCTGTGCATCGAGGTTGCAAAGGTGAAGAAGCAGAATGTGGTTGGATCCTTGTTGCCTAAACTTGCCTTTTGTTGCGCCTTCTTCCAGGCAGTACTTTAGTCAATAGGCATCTATAGGCATCTATAGGCATCTATAGGCATCTATAGGCATCTATAGGCATCTATAGGCATCTACAGGCTATAGATGCCTATAATACTCTATAGATCCCTATCGTATTAAATACATAGTATTATCAATATCAATAACAGCCATTCAATTCGTCACAAGGCATTGCTGGAGACCTTGCGGCGCACATCACATACTGATAAGGCAGGGTTGCGAAGCGGATTGGACGCAGTCATCCAAAACGTCCCCTTGCATCATTCATATCATTTTCATATCATTCCATAGCTGACAACAAGCAAGTCAAGCTACAAATCAGAAGTGCAGGCTGAACGGCAACAGGCGGAGGCTGAGTTCAGAGCTCAGGTGTCGGAAGAAGGTTCAGAAAACCCACACCTTGTCTACTGAGTCTACTGAGTCTAGTGTGACTTGAGATGACTGAGGTCCAAGCGCCTGATGTCCACCACAGCATCCAAAGAGCAGCAGCTAAGCCGTGAACGACAGGAGCTCGCATCACAGCAGGCTGAGGTGGCAGCTCTTCGGGAAGAGAACCAGAAGAAACACAGCCAAGAGAAGCAGAAAAACATCGAGGCGCTTCACAAGTGCCTTGAATCTTTTGATTCTTTTGAAACGCTCTCTTTGAGTGAGTTTTTTTTGGGGGTGGGAGAGATGCTTACTTGGCCTGCCAACCATCCTGGTTTAGCCATCGGTGCTTGACAGAGTTCTTTGTCAGTCAAGACATGGCAGCGCATGGCAGGTGAACAGGCAGTCGATCCTCCTTCAAAAGGCTGAGGATGGGGCCAGATGGGTCTGGATGGGGCCAGATGGGTGCATTTTGCTCAGCTTGTGTCTCCAAAGTGCGGATCCTTGCGAACGTGAAAAACGGGACTCATCCTGGTTTGAAGCTCACCATCCAACGGTTTAGTCATACTCGGTTGAGTGGTCAGCTGTCCATTGCACTCTGCAGGAGCAGCTGCATTCCACACAGGAAGAAGTCTCCGGCCTGAAGAGGAGCCAATGCTGAAAACGGCAGAGAGAGAGAGAGAGAGAGAGAGATGGTTTGTCCTAGTTCGAGGCAGCTCTCAACATTTCTGATGTCCTCCTATTCGATACCGTGGGATACCCTCGACTTTGGATCCCACGCAATGCACAGGCTCGAGGCTCAGTCGACTTTTGAGCTCACAGTCATCAAGGAGGAGCGCCGCACTGCGTTGTTGCAAGTGAAATAACAGATTTTACTTGACTCGGTTCCATATGGTTCAACCGTTCAACCCCACTTCGCTGTGATTGTTGGGGCATGTTGGGGCGATATTTTGAGGCAGCCGTGCCACAGTAGATTCATTTCGGTTGGAATTTTGAAAGAGGTCGCAGGTTTCAATCCCGCAATCTTATGAAGCAGCCCCCAGTTTCAAGTCTCCTGTCTCAACATGTTTGGTCACACGGCCATCTTTGGTCCAAATCATTGCACCGACGCAGGAACAGCTTGGCACGGCCATTGGTCAATTGCATTTGTTTGTGCCTCAGCATGCCGGGTCCCAGATGGTCTGGCCACGTGCCACGTTTGGCCCGGCTAAGGGAAGATCTGAAGGCCGCGCGAAAGATGCGACAGGAGCGAGTGGAGGCCCCTCATCCCAGCTCTGGTGCAATGAGCTGAGCTATGCCAGCTATGACTTTCGAACGTTTCGAACGTTTCAAACGTGAGGTGTGTAAATGTTTGCGCTTACAGAGACTAGATGAGACATGATGAGACTAGGGACCCATGCCCACACCTTCAGAGTATGTGTGTCTTGTCTCTTGTCCTTATGTGCACTAACGGATTCATTCAGTTTAGTTTATATACGGTGCCCATTCTGTGTGTTGTTCCCATCTCTCTCTCTCTCTCTATTTCTCTCTCTTTTGTTTTGACTGATATCATTTCAGCTTCCACCGCAGCTTTCAGCCACAACTAGTGAGCCTCCGATGCCAGGTACTAGAGAAACTGGTCGATGCTGAGTCGAAGTCGTGCTCTCATTTTGCTCACGTCTTGGGGGACCTTATTGGTTTTCTACTGGTTTCTGCTTGGCTATCCCTTCTTTGTGCGAGGAACATTTCTGACCTGAGCTTCGTGCGGGCCCTTGCCGCCTTGCCTTAAGTGCTGTTGCAAAGGTGGTCACAAGAGCCACAGCCGGCCACAGCTGATCTGGCAAATTTATGCAGACTGTCACAGACTGTCACAGACTGTCACAATGTTATCCATGTTGTGAGGCTTTGGAACAAGAGAAGTCGCGTCCCGAGCTGCAGGCCCAGCCGAACCTTGTTGGAACACCACCTGATGCCGGTCCCAACACCTGCAACCGCTCCGTGGCAGCGCCAGGAACTTCGGAAGAAAGCCACAGAAGCGGCAAAGGTGTCTAAGGAGTGAGACAAAACGACACAAAACGCATCAAAACGCTACAAGTATTTACAAGCATTTACAAGCATTTACAAGCGGACTTTGCAGCACTGAAGGACATACACCGCAAGCACGTGTAAGCACATGTAAGATCATGCAAGCACGCGTATGGCGTATGAGCAATTACGAGCAATTATGAGCAATTATGAGCATTGAGTATCATTGAGCTGTCTTTTTCTTTCTGACATATACCAGGACAAGGCTAGTGTGGACAAAAAGACCATTGGGCTCTTGCAACAGCAGGCGCTCCACAGTGCTACTGGTATCACGATCTGAGCACAGCCGGCATCGTGATGTGGGCAGGTGGCTCAACAGACGAGCCAACTCCGTGCCAACTTTCGATCAAAATCCGTTGCAGCGCAGGCAACGGTCAGAGAACCATAGGGAATGGAAAATGCCTTTTTTTCTTAACCTCTTTTGAACTCTTTTCACTTTTTGCAAGGGGCAAGGTGTTGGATCAAACTGCACAGTTTATACTTAGGACATGATTGAATGCATGTGCGTACTTAGGCACTGCAGATATTTTCAGATGGTATTGGTGATGGCATAGTGTGATTCTTGAAGCGCCCAAGATGGATCAAATAAAATACCGTGCAGTTCACCACGAGATTTGTGATTTTCTCAGGGGAGATGGCGAAACAGCTTCAAAGATGTCCAAATTGCAATTCGAGTGTTTTCTCCGAGTGGAATGAACCTTGGGAGGCCAACAGGCAGAACGCTTTGATGGCGCTGGAGGCAAGCAAATAAAAGAACAAAATGGCAGAAAAACATTGAACTCACTGGGGAGAATTCCGAAATATCAATACAGGAAGTTCTGACAGGAAGCCCTATTCTTGGCTATTCTTGGCTATTCTTGGCTTTTCTTTCTCCTTTCGGCATAATTACCCCTGAAAGCTCAGCGTGTGGCGCCCAAAGAAGAGTGAAGAGGACCCGCCTCGAAACAACAAGCAAAGCTGTTAGGGCCAAGCGCATCCTTGAGCTGCAGAATGTTATTGGTCCGGAGTTTACATACTTGCTGTATGTTTACATATTGTTTACATATTGTTTACATATTGTTTACATATTGTTTACATATTGTTTACATA
>Ga0126342_10002281_pt1 | contig 29502 bp, 26 predicted proteins | sample Cyp1metagenome_FD_92528 | JGI IMG/M metagenome (GOLD analysis project Ga0126342, IMG submission 92528) | Coral microbial communities from Lord Howe Island, Old Settlement Bay, Australia - Cyphastrea 1 metagenome | ecosystem: Host-associated > Invertebrates > Cnidaria > Coral ...
ACTTGGTGGCTCATCCCACTTAGTAAGTGGGTTATAACCCCAGTTATAAATGGGATAAGTAGGGTTAATCCACTTACAACTGGGGTTATAACCCACTTACTAAGTGGGATGAGCCACCAAGTATTAACCAGGGGTATCTAAGGTATAGTAATGTGCAAGGTATCACAGGAATATCTTAGGTAACCACACCTATATCTAAGGATATATCAGTACGTATTTGGGTTTTACCATTATACTGTGGTATCACAGGAATATCTTAGGTATAGAACAGGGAAAAAAAAGGGACCGGGACAAATAACAACCCAACAATATGATCTGTGGGTTTGTCTGAAAACATACAATTTTAACAAAGAATATACCCTCTGGTTATTTAACATAGCCATGGAAAATCACCATTTTTAAAAGGTAAACCATCTATTTCAATGGGTCATTTCTCATGGCTATGTTAAATAACCAGAGGGGACAAAGAATATAATGACACGGCATCACATTTTGGGGCTGCCCCTGTTGACTTAACCTATCGATCGATCCACCAGTCCACCGACTGGAACCTGGGGGATACTCGAAGCCCACCTTGGAACCTGCAGTTCGTTGATGCTGTTAGTCTATCCATGTTCTGCACTGCGCTTCACCTAACCCCCAAAAAATACATTTAATTACTCTCTCTCTCTCTCTCTTATTTTAACGTAGACTGTGGGCAAGTTTTTGGGAAAAAAAACATAACACCCTGGGATGGGGTTAGGGTGCTATGTTTTTTAGATTGCAATCATGCAAGGTCCAACATGGTCCAACAAGGATCACATAGACCCTGGGAATTCATGGAGAAAAATGGACTGGCATAACATAGACCGCACAAGTTGCATTCTTGCTTTACCCCACTAACATGATCATCATGAACCCTGCATAATCTCACCGTACTTGAGTGGAATTCCTGTGCTAGCATTGTAAGTATGGTTTACATAGACCCTGCAATGCTGCAAGAATCTAGTCCAAAGTAAGAACCATTCTTGCCAAAAATTGCCAAAACACCATTTCAGTGTTTATGTTTCTGGATAGGGCAAAACATCCGGCTGGCACTTCAAAGAGCAATGCTTCAAAGGGCAACTCTTACTGGAACACAAAAATGTCAAAGATAAGTTAGTTAAAGAAAAACAAAAAACAAAACCAACTAGAAGATTCGTTTTTAACGGTTTGGTCAAAATTTTGAGGGATTCTGCTTTGGAGATGCCGTTAAACAAGCTTCCCAATCTACCTACGCGGTCTATGTTAAGTGCTCATCCCAAATCCAAAATCTCGCGGGGCACCCCCCTACTGGAACAAAAAGATCACAGATAAATAAAGATGTTTGAAGAAAGTTACATGACAAGAAAACTAGAAGGCTAGTTTTCAGGTTTTGGTCTGAAAGAAAAACTAGAAGGCTAGTTTTCAAGTTTTGGTCTGAAGTTTCAGGGATTCTGCTTTGGAGATTTCGTTCAACAAACCTCTCAATCTACCTACAAGGCCTAGGTATGTCTACATTAAGAGGCTCCAATCGAGGAATTGCCCTCGAGGGTGGAGCTGTTGAAAGACCTCCCCAGGGTCTGCCTATGTTTCTCAATGGGTTGGTTGTGTCTTTGTGAAATTATTCTGATAAACGTAACCCCTTCCCTCATCATGCTTTACATTTTTTGGAGGTCTATGTCCAAAGGTATATTATCTCCCGAGATAGATCATAATTTTCATCCACTCTGCCACACTCTGCTTCAAGGTCTATGTTTGTTAGAGGCAGGGAAAATCGTCCAAGGTCTATAATATATACAATATATATATATTAGTGAGCGAAACGGTTCTTGTTATGTGGATCTACCTCCATGGGGTTTCGCTATTAAACGCGTTTTTTCTCCCCATTTTGGAGGTCTATGTTTGTTTACAAGAGTGTACCCATGATTGAAAGATACTGAAACCATCAACGTCTGCTGTGACGTGGTTTCCAAACAAAGCTTTGTTGCAGTCTGCAAATTTCTAATCACTGCTTGGAATCCTTCGCGGGAGACCCCTTCATCTTTCGTTTGGATTTGTCAAAATAAAACGCGAGTCCTCTAGTCCTGCGAGATGTTTATCCTTCAAGACATCCAGATTCCCTTACCGCCCAACCTCACAGAACCCCCAACATAGCACCCGCGGTATGTCTCAGGATTGAGCATGAGACAAATCCATATCTGGCCATGGTTTCAGTTCCATCAAATCCCTTCACTGGATGGAAAACCGAAACTTTCAAGGGTTAGATGTTTTTTGTTGATCGTCAAATCCTAATGTTTGAACTGTCATTCATGTTAAATCATCTTAAATCAATCATGGCACATCATGGCACATCATGGTTCCCCTCTGGTAAACTAACATAGCTATGGAAAATCACCATCTTTAATAGGTAAATCATGGTAAATCAACGAACTAAATGGGCCATGTTCAAATATGTTCAATAGCTATTTTGACATAACCAGAGGGTGAAACTTCTGCCATGTGAAATCATCCCATCTGGGCATCCCATCTGGGCCACCCCGGGGACCCCGGCAGGCCACGCTCCGCCACCGCCTTCCCCGTCTGCCGCAGGTGGGCTTCGACCGAAGGTGGTGTGTAGCGATGTTTGCGGACGCTCTTCCAGGCCTGGGGTGGCCCGATTTATCCAGCTATTCATGAGGTACGCCCCCGTTTCTTCGGAGACATCCGGATATCATGGAAATAGATCATGAAAAATTAATCCTCAGATATATCAATAGTCCAATGATTCCACTATATATGGGTTATCACTAGATATTATATACTATTAATTAGTATTAGATTCGAATGGTGGTTTTGGACCCTGGGGATTTCATGGGGATATGATGAGGAATAAGGATATATGAGGATGTAAGTTGCTTTAGTTTCACCCCATGAAATCTATCCCATATGCCAATCATATCCAATAATTATATCAGATTACCATATATCCACATCACCATATCACCATATCAGTAATCATCCTTAACCATCACCAACCATCATCATACTACCAATCAATACAATATGAGGGGCCACCAGTGAAATCTTTGTTTGTTTAGCTTCACCCCACGAGTTCACGAGTTCCTCAAAAAATCACCCATTATCATCCACAGAATGAAGCAAGTAATGTGCGGAAAAACTTAGCGAACTCGTTTTGGGGTCTTGGAATCCTTGGAACTGGTGATTTTTCATGACGATTTTATTCAGGGGCTTTGCGTCCTCTGGGGATTGAACCCACAATTGGGGATATACATAGAGTATATATATATAATGTATTATATATATATAGGATGTATTATATATATATATACATATATATATATATCTATTGTTATATTATAGGGGATTTAAGGGGGTTGGATAGTTTTGGATCATTCAATAAGGATAACGATCTAATGGGGAATGAACCATGGTAAGGATGATGGCTTCTTTATTTTTGGTTGTGATGTGGTAACTTCGTATGTGCATTTTTCACGAGGATATAACGGGCCCTTTACGCGGCTGTGTACAGCCGAGGTATCGACGAGGGTTTGGTTGACGACCAACCCTCAATGGCCATACCTATAGTCATTTTGTAGGACAGGAGGCTGATGTATAGTATAATAGTCAATAGTGTCCTTTTCGAAAAAATGGAGGGGCCGGTTTGGTTAATCCCATCTATCATCATAGAAACCTCTTGTTAAAGGGGTTTCTGCAAACCCATCTATTAATCAACCAACCAATGGGAAAAGGACACCTTAGCCCATGGTTTATGATATATATATGTTGTTCTCATGGTTATCCTCCATAGTTATCCATGATTATCCAGCCATAAAACCCTATGACAATAGTTCTACCAACTGGAATGCCACGAAGATGGCACGGTAAAGTGAATGCCGGGAATTGCTTCCGTCGGAGGTCCCCAGTAGCTGTGCCTACCATCCTTCAGGAAACTGATGACTTCCACTTGTGCTATTTCTAATAAGGGACATGGACGCATACTTGCAGCAAGGGCAAGACCCCTTTAGCGCACAGAAAATTGGAATCTAGAATTGAGTGGTTTGTTGTGGCTTGGTGTGGTTGATTGTGGTTTATTTTCTTTTGTTCCAGGTTGGTATGGTTCTGAAAGCTGGTTGATCTTGGGTTTATGCTGTTTGATGATTGGTGTTTTTTTCTTGGGGTGGGGGTGTAGCTACCCAGTATATTTACATGATGCAGGGTGATAGAGGTGAAGGAGGATGAGTTGATATAGAGAAAAAACCATGTCTGATTGATAGGTTCTTTCGGGGGTCAAGATCCAGGGAAACATTCAATATCCTTAGACTACCATCCAGTAAAGCAACAAACAAATATGGACAATCCACCAGAAAACCTCGATCATTTTCAAAAGGGAAGCCGGGAATGTCCATAGTTTTTTGTATGTTTACTCAAGGCTATAACTTCAAACCCCAAGGCTTTGTATGTTCCGCAGCGTATCCCCTCATTTCATGAATTTTAATATAATTAAATAATATATATATATAATTACATATAATTACATATAATTACATATAATTACATATATACGTATATGTATATATGTGTCTCTGTGTGGTACCCTCTGGTAAACTAACATAACTATGGAACATCACAATTGTTAATGGAGAAATCAAATATTTCTATGGCCATTTTCAATAGCTATGTTTGTTTACCAGAGGGTAATCCCATGTAATCCCCATGTCATTCCGTACCATCTTCAGCGGAGCAGGTCAGTCACCAAGGCTCTTCCAACGCCGCCGCCACCGCGGACGCCACGGCAACACCACGGCGACCATCGCGGCCCTGCCGGCCCTGCCGATGGCCCGGCCTTGCCATGGCAGATTCTATGGGATCTTAATGGGATTTACCCTCTGGTAACCTGACATAGCTATAGAAAATGACCCATTCAGTTCGTTGATTTACCTATGAAAATAGTGATTTTCCATAGCTATGTTAGTTTACCAGAGGGCAATGTTTTTTTTAATGGGTTATATAAGGGATATATGATGATATATGGATTAAATGGATCCATAGAACCATTTAGAACCATTTAGATTAGTGGAATATCCCCACTTAGATGGGATGAAATGTGGGTTACCCTCTGGTAAACTGACAGTTGCTATGGAAAATCACCATCTTTAATAGGTAAATCAACGAACTAAGTGGGTCATTTTCAATAGCTATGTTAAATCACCAGAGGGTAGATTAATGGAGCATAAACCACGTGGGGCCCGCACGTCCAAGTAACCATGATGATAATCCGTTGGAATTAGATGGAATTAGGGGTTTTCCCTCTGGTTATTTAACATAGCCATGGAAAATTGCCCATTTATAGATGGTTTACTGTTCTTAAAAATTGTGATTTTCCATGGCTATGTTAGTCATAGCCAGAGGGTAACCATGATGTTTTAATTGGACTCTTAGACATAAATCAAGACTATAACCTTTGAGGGGTGGATCATCCAATGAGAAAATCACCAATTTTTCGTGGTTTCACTAATCTTCCAACCCCGTTTTCTACCAGGGTCGAACTGTTAATTTACTGAAGGGGTCCCAGATGTTCATCTAGAATTGTATGGATGTGGTGCTTCCACACTGATGATTCATCGGTCCTTCAGAAAGCCCCACATAAACAGCATTTATGCATGGTGCAATCGCTGGAGATTGATATGATACCCTCTGGTAAACACAAAAAAAGCTATTGAAAATGGCCATAGAAATAGTGGATTTACAATACCCATTAAAAACGGTGATTTTCCACAGTTATGTTAGTTTACCAGAGGGTATGGCACTGTTTTTTTGCAGCTTGGCATGTCCAATATCAGACGCTGAGCAAGCAAGTGAATTTTCAGCTGGGCATATTATCCAACTGATATCCATTTATGAGATGACTAAAGTTAGTAACAGAAGGGGGGGTATGCTGCTAAGATAATCCATGTGTCAAAAAGAGATTGACAAGTCATGAAAAACGGAACATTTCAGATTCTTGTCAAATAATGTACGTATCTCCATCAAACTCTACAAATTATAGAACCCATTCATCTAGCAATAGAGATTATAGTCCCATCCCATCCCGAAAATCAACGTAGTCACCCAAAAAGAAAGGGTTTGGAAGACTACTTTCCACTAAAACTCAGGCTCCCCATGATACGAATTATGAATACTCCTAGCTTGTAACAACTGGACAGTTATGGACCTTTAGTCCTTAGATGGAATACAAGCACATATATATATAGACATGGAAAGGAATATGTTCGTACATAATGTAAATATATAACAGTTATCTAAATATTATATATATATATATTTATATATACATCTCTCTTTATATTTATCTATTTGTTTATACACACACATACCCTAGACTTCCAAACCACATTCACGCAGGTTTACCATAGTTTCCCCTTGGCACCTCATTCGAGCGGATCGCAGATCGCCATGGCAATTAGCCAGGTGCGACGGCGGAAGCGCCGGACGGGCCAAGAACGCCATGGGAAGTGTGCTGGTTTTCTCACTCGTCTGGGTCTTGGTGGTTTCAGTAAGTTGGTATACCATGGTTTACCCGGGAAAACAAACATAGCAACCCGGATTTTTTGTTGATTTTCCCGGATCAATTCTTCCATGGATTTTCCCGGGATTTCCCAGCGATTTCCATGTTTGATGACACCAGAGGGTAGTTTCAAATCTCTGCAGCAATATCCCAAACCGGTGTCACCGATGTTGGGGAAGTGTTGTTGCGGATGTGTTTAGCTAACATTAACTAGTTTGCAAAGATGTCTAAAAACAAAAGAAATTAGGCAAAACGTACAGATGCAACATCATGACTCATGTTTCACCTCTTGTGAAAGTCACCTGTAGCCTGACCGCTGACCGCACCCCGTAGACGGGCCGTGTCGCAAGATGTCTGGGCGAAAGCTGAGTTTGACCATCCCCAAAAGGAAGGGGTGGGCAGCCGGGCATTAACATAATAAGTACAAGTGTGTATCACTATATAATCCCCAAAAGTGATTTTTTTATTCACACTAGTGATACACTATATAATCCCCAATAGTGATAAAAAATATAGTGATTATATAATATTGCCAAGTGAAAAATATGGCTAATCACTATTTCATATAATTCACAAGATAATCCCCATTCATTGGCATTTTTTCATCGCTATATATCCGTGAAAAAATCCCAACAAATCCCATGAAATTGGATGAAATCCCAATGCCGATCTCCATGTCCTGGTCTAGCAGCCGAGCTTGGTCAAGGTATGCATCAAGTTGTCCTGGATGAAAAAATGAGGCTACCCACATTCACATGGTATAACTAGTGGTTAACCATGGTTTATGGTAACTATATGTCTAGAATTGTCTAGATGTATATTCGATAGATCATGTTTTGTTTTGAACCAATGTGTATATCTGGTTGGTGGTTTCAATAGGGATCTAAATAGGAAGAATGGGGATATAGTCTGATTTTTTTGGGATGTACCCAAAAATGTTATAATCCGCTTGGCGGTTTCAACAGTGTCAATCTCCCTGAAAAGAAATTTGTGATCATCATCCCAGCTAGGGTGGAAAATAAGATATGTTTAAAACCAACTAACATGTTCCAGGCTGTGGATCCCATAGATAATCACCATAGATTCATTACATATGACAGACCTGGCTGTGGATCCAGGTGGATGCACCTGGATGATGAAGAGCTGCAAACAGCTGCATTAGCTGTTCAGCTGCATGTCTTCTCTGTGCATAGGCTGCATAGGCATCTATTTAAAAAAACATGGACAAGGAGAAATATGAGAAATATACATCTTGACATCTTGTCACTGTCAAAAGCCAAAACCTCCAAACCAAGGATCATTCTTTGTCAGAACCTTGAGGCCAACCAGTGCCCTTTGCCAATGCCATCAGAATCCTCCATCTCTCAGAGTGAAACAGGACGCGATCGCGGATCCGCCGCCGATGCTGGTGATTCGGCTGCGCAAAGTGGGGAAGATCACTCTTTCCAGGCGGTTGAACATTCCAAAAGTCAAATTGAGCAGGCTGCTTGGGATTGTGTCACTCCAGAAATTATCACCAAAAGTCAAGCGCTGCAAGCTGGGAAAAATCACGTGTTTGAAGCTCTGGTTGAAATTGAGACCAAGAGTCAAACTTGGCAGGTTGCTTGGCAACACTACCTTTTCCAGGTTCCTGTTGAAATCAGCACCCAAAGTCAAGCTGAGCAGAATGCTTGGGAAGATGACTCCTTCGAGGCTCTGGTTGAACTTCGCTCCAAGAGTCAAACTTTGTAGGTTGCTTGGCCATGCTACTCCTCCCAGGCTGTGGTTGAAATCGCGGCCGGTCAAAGTGTGCAAGTTGCTCGGCCAGCGTATGCCTGGTCTGGTCAAAATCAAAATGGAAGGTCAAGCTCTGAAGGCTGGCCATAACACTTCTTCCAGATTTCGGTTGAAGCCAGAACCAATAGAACCAATGGTCAAACTGCACAGGTTGCTTGGAAAGGTCAACCCCTTTCAGGCTTTTGCGGTAGTAAGAGTCAAGCTTTGCAGACTGGTTGGCAAGGTCAAACATTTCAGGCTCTGGTTGTCTGGTTGTACAGCCGGTTGGCCAAGTTTGTAAAACGTTTCAGGCTTTGAGACCGAGGCAAATACTGAGACTTCGCCCTCAGAGACTGGGATTCCTTGGAGAAACCATGCAGCATGTACCATCTGGTTATGACTAACATAGCCCTGGAGAACTGACGATCTATAAATCGTTTGTTTTCCATGGCTATGTTAAATAGCCAGAGGGTAAATCTATTGGAACATAAGTGCAGGACAGTGTCACAACGCTTCAGCATGGTGGTGCAGCACCAGCTTTGTACCCCCCCCTGAGCAGCGGTAGCTTGGAACCAGCTGATGGCTCCGCATAGCCACCCAAAGTGCTGGACATTTTTTTGGGCCACAAGGCTGCGACATGACGTGACAATCCCCTGATGTACATGAGCATAGTATCCTCTTCGGACACATTTGTATACAGCATCAATTTTCCCCACTAGTTGATGGCGATCAATTGGACCATACCCCATTTCCAAACAAACTCATATCTATGATTCATTGACGTGACTAGTTCCCTATGTTTGATGTTTCAATCTTGGTTTTGATGGTGAAAATCGTTATTCCTGATGGTATAACTCACCATACATTTTATAATATTTGTTTTTCTGGTTGGTGGTTTCAACCCCTCTGAAAAACATGAAAGTCAGTTGGGATCATTATTCCCAATATATGGAAAAATAGAATTCATGTTCCAAACCACCAACCAGATCATCTTGCAAACCTTTTCTGGAGGTTCATGTAAAATGAAAGGGGGTAATGGGGACTGAAAGGATTTGATGCGGCCCATGGAATTCAATGCTTAACCCACCATTTTTACTGGTCACGGCCAAAGCCAACACCTCGAGTCCAACCCCTGCGGCAACCCACCTTGAGTCCAGGACTGCAGCTTCTCCTGACTGCTGGGATCAGCAGTGGTTCATCAACGAAGCTGGAGTTACGAAAAATCATTAACTAGGGGATATATATATATACATATAATGGGGATATAAGGGGATATTTAACATGGGGGTTTATCATGGGGATAACATAGATATGTTATGGAGATCTAACTAGGCAAATATATATATATATGGATAACATAGGGATATTTAACATAGCCATGGAAAATCACCATGTTTAAGAACAGTAAACCATCTATAAATGGGTTATTTTCCATGGCTATGTTAAATAACCAGAGGGGAACATGGGGAGAGAGAGAGAGAGAGATATATATATAATATAATATATATATACATATATATATACATATATATATATAATGGGATGTCACCAACAAGGTTGGCGGACCCACGAATAATCAATAATCCCTTCTTATGGTTTAAAAACAATAAGTGAAACCCCCAACCGGATAAGATTGTTCACGGCATGTTTTTTTGAGGTTGCATGTTTTAGGCAGTTCCCAGTTGATTTTTCTCCTGTCCAGCGTGTGAAAACGCGGCAAACATGGCGACACACCACCGAAGAGCGACTGAGTGCAGAACGAAGAGTTCTTCGGTTTGTTTGGTCAAGCTCTGATCACCTCATTGCGGCTGAAAGTCAGTGAGTGAAAACTATCACGCAAGCGACAAAACACTGGCACAGCATTGATTCCATTCTTTCTCTTTGAGTTGCTGTATACATACATACACACACACACATATATATATATATATATTTATACATGATGATAAACAAATATAAATAAACATCAATGAATGTATTATCTATATATGTGTATAGATAATATATGATACTGTAATATATGTACATGTATAAATACATTGTGCAGAACGATTGTGCCATTGGCACCTCCTCTAAGATCTATGGGTCACCACAGAACCGGCCACAGACCGGTCCAAATTCAGAACGTGAATGCTGGTGTTCAGCAGCGGCAAAACAGATCATACGCATTATACGATGGTACACACATTATTATTATATTACTTAAATGTAAATGTATTTATATGTGATTTATCATACACATAATCTCTCACACACACATATATATATAGGCATATACAAATAAATACATAGATATACATGCGGTGGATCAAAGGCCTGGCGTAGATCAAAATGACATAAAATCACTGTGCATGAGAATCCTGGATTCTACAACCCCGAAATTTGGAAAACCCACTGGCAACCGGTTGACTCGCTGCCCTTGTAACGGTGACAAATTTGAAATTGAGATTTTCGAGGCTAAGAGGCAAAAAGCTGGTATTTGTGGGGCTTGTTCAAAAATGTTTGCAACATGGATATCCATTTCGATTGGCAGGCGTGTGACTCAAGTTCAAAAATGTGGGTTTTGCCTGCGCAGTGAGTCAGTTTTGATCTTCGAGTGCTGCTTTTCATGTTTCGAGTGCAATCCGCCACTGGCTCATCCATTTCTTTTTCCTCACGTCTCAAAGCGTAGTCAAGAAAGGCAACAAGTTCCGTGGACCCTGTCTTAAAGTCGTCAAGCACATTATCAGGCCCCCCCCCACACCCACTCCCCCCTGTTGAGCATAAGCGAGCATGTGCAACATGTCAACAACATGTTGCTCAGTCACATGCCAAAAACAACAACCCTTCCAAGGGCGGCGGCTGAATGCGATTCGTAAGATGACCCAACAATGATGCAGGCAGTCCTTTCCCTCGCTCACATGAAAAACACCCCAGAAACATGGGGTAAAGATGTACAAAGTAAGGAATTGACACATCTTGGGGCCCATTCAGGGCATTCAATCTCTTTAATCTGAACAATGGGTCTTTCTTGACATGTCATGTATTATTTGACATGTATTGACCCATTTTCAAAACTGAGTCATGGTCATCCATGACTCGGATGATGCAAGGGGGTACCGGGTACCACCATTTTACTTTGGAAACCACCATAACATGTAAGTTTAACCATGGTTAACCAAAGTTATAACAATAACGTCATAACCATAGTTATAACCATAGTTATGACAATAATATATACCTACGTCTTCCAATGTATGCAAAATTTTAGTCTTCGTTTGCAGACTGCCTTTTCAGGCTGAGAGTGGCAATTTTGGCATGAGAGCGATTCTATACTTTTTATGATTTTCCAGATTCTGACGCCTGGCAGTCCCAGTGATGGAACCAAAAGCCTGGCTCCAGGTATCTTTTGGGAACTGGGCATGAGAATGCTATCCACTTTTCCGTGAGGTTTGAGAATGGCCATCCTTCTCTTATGTGACACCCCACAACTCCCCAAGGTCCCACAACTCCCCACAACCTGTGTCATACTTTCAATGGGAATTTCACGATCCTAAAATGGAGGTACTGTGCCATACAAGGCCATCTTTTCTGGGGATATCCAACTACATAGGCCTTATATAGGCCTTATATATGGTAGGTACCTCCAATTTAGGATCCTGGAATGGCCATTGATACTTTGCCTTGCACGACCGTTTGGAATCTACAGAGGCTTCGGCTCAACTTCCAAACATTTCCCGGAAATTGATTGACGAACTTGATGAAGAACGTAACTTTTGAGCATCAGTCATCACCAGTCAAAAGAATGCCCTCCGCGGATCATGGGCCGTGAGCTCGGCTTCCAGCCTCACAGTGCTGCCAGCATGTTTTAGTGCTGGCTGGGAAAGCTGGGGGATGGCGTTGGACACGCTTTCACGTTGATTCTTTCAAGTTGTTTTAATTTCACCTCCTTACCAGCTTCACTTGAAAAGCATCTGTGATCTTATGGTGCAACAAGTTGGATCTCATCAGGCATTTTAGGCCCGAGAAGTTCAGGTTAGGTTGCGATTTGGCAAGATGGGTGACCAATCAGCCCTGGCACTCTCAGACTTGTGGGAGAGCGAAACGAGTCTCAGGGCGAAGGCCCGCACACATGGCAGCCTTTTGGTGTGAGCCAACCCCCGTGTTGTTGGCGTGGCATCCACTGGGGCGATGGCCCTGAACATCCGGTGTCTTGAGATTCTCGCTGAATGGTGGGCCTGCCAGACCGAGCTGCCACAGGCCGTGCCCATACAGCTTGTCCGCACAGAGGTGGGGAGTGGAAATAAGCCGCAGAGTTTCGATCCATCCTCAAAGGTGTATATATATATATGTGTGTGTTATATACAGTATAAACATAAAATCCTGATATATCAATACATAAATATATATATACATAATAAATATTTATTGGTTCTTGCTTTTTCCTTGGGGTCTATTGCTTGTGTCCAAACAGATTTCCAGGTGATCTTGTGGCAAGAGCTTTGTGGACTTCCACGTGACCAAGGCGTTGTGGCATCTGACAGCTGGGGCTTGAAACGGCTCCTATCCTACGGCATCAGGCGGGGGCTAGCAGGAGCCAGGGCACCTCGTGAGCCAGGAGCCAGGAGCTAAACCAAGCAGTGGGCATTCAAATGTTGCTAGAAATGCTTACCGAAGCATAAGAAGATGGGGTATTGCTTGGCGTGTCAAACTTGATGTGTACAATTACCATTGTGAGGATGGCTCTGTTTTACCATGTTTTACCCATTCACTACTTGCACCCAAAGAAGCTGATTGAGTACTTGGTGCGGTGCCACCCAGTGGTTGTGTTTGGCACACCGGATGCATGCAAAGCCCGTGAGTCGCTACTTGCTTTTTGGGAGGGGTACCAACAATACCACCCCACACATGCTGCATTCTCTCTTGGCGTGCCAATGGAACAGCTCATCCCTGTTGTCCTACATGGAGATGAGGGGCGCGGCAAGCGGCGATCAAACACGACTGTTTTCAGCTGGGAAAGTCCTATTGGTATCAAGGGCCATTCATCAGTTTGCACTGCTTGTGCTCCTACTGGCTCATGGTCTCCCCAGTGTGCCCAAGGCCACCCATTCAAAAGTCTGCTGCGTAGCAACATGAAGAGCCACTCATGCTTACAGCACTGGCCAATGTTTTTGCTGCCCGGCACCTTATGGAAAACTTACAAGATGCTTACGCTTGAGCTGATCACATTTCTGTCGGGACAGTTTGAGACTCTTGTTCCACGATGGCTTTGCTGTCAATGGAAATCACTATCGGGTGGTGGTTGTGGGGTCGAAAGGCGACTTGAAGTGGGTGAGTAAGATAGCCTCACTCACGCGAGGATTTGAAAATAAAGGAAAGGTCCGAGACGCTGCTTGCTGCCACCAGTGCCTTGCAGGAAGCAGCCAGGACCGAGCCTTTGAAGATATTTCCCAGCACCCAGTGTGGGAGGCTACTTTGCATGTTGAGCGACCATACTCACCAAACAGACTTCCTTGCTTGCATCAAATCCCCTTTGATTCAACAAGGCCTGAGCTGATCTACCGCCATGACTCTTTCCACAATCTACGTTTGGGTTTGTACCGGGATTTCGCAGCCAGTACGATTTTTCTTTGGGTGCGATGGGGCTATTTTGGGCAAAGTGGCCAGCTACCTGATAAGCTCATTGCTGCTCACGGCCATTTTTCTCTGTGGGCCACAACAACATCTCACACCCCAGCTTTGAGAAGCTTCTCCACGCAGCTCTTCAACTACAAGAATGCTTCAAGCTACGTTTGGGCCAACACAAAAGGAAGTGACACAACCCTTCTTTGCAAGTGGATTGATACAGCTTGTGCTGGGTTTATTCATGAAGAAACTGACCCGCAGCGACGAGAGGTTTTGTCTGTCATCCTGCCAGCCTCGCGCCTAGCAACAGATTGGTTTAACCTACTGTACACACATGGCGCGCTGCTGAGCCGCATGTGTGGTGCGAACTTGTACGAACGAGGGCAAGGTTTCCTTCAGGGCTATTCTTGGCTTGCTTCATACTTACTGCATGAACACTAGTCATTGCCTCTATAGCTTGAAGCCGAAAGTTCACTTCCAGAAACATGTCTTGCTGGAAATTTTGTATCAGTTGGAGAGCGGAAATGATTCTATAGCGTCGCCAGTCTTATGGGATTGTAGTCAGAACGAGGACCTGATGGGAAGAATATGTCGGCTGGGGAGGAAAGTTGACACGAGAGTGATCACAGAAAGAGTTCTTGAGTTTTATCTCATCAAAGCAGCTATACTCCTGAGACGTCACATGAAGGAGCACTTGGACTTGGATGCCTGCTCTAGATGAAAAAGTGATGTGTCACCTGCACGGGAGGATGTTGATAAACTTTAAAGCTACCCTTCGAGCGTTTCTTCATTGAAACGGCAATCTTCCATCTTGGGAGCGACAATTATTGCTCTTTCAACCGAGGGCGATCTTTTTACATAGGTGGGTTTCCCAGGTATATATAATGAGCATAGTTATACCCATTAATAACCATCATGGTATACCTCAACATCCACCAGGGCACGCTTGTCCAGCTCCATTGGCAAAGCAGACCGCAACATCTGCCGGAAGTTCTCGCTACCTCGGCGCACTGGTGGATTTAAAAACCATGCTATACCATGGTAATAATGATATATGGGTTGTATATGGGTTAGAAACCCATAAAAATTGGTAGGATATTTCGCATTGTTTGACCAAATGAACACATTCATGACCTGTCGTGATTTTTGTGCCGTACTTTGTCTTTTTGCCTTCCCTTGCCACCTTGATTCCAAGTAATTTTTTGACCTTTATCGGGTGCCGATGTCCAAAGCTACGCTTGAATCCCTAGGGGGCGATGTGAGGTCCCAGGGACTTTCATTCATGAATGGATCGCCAAAGGTGATAATGGATCGTATTGAAGAACGTCATTGAAGATACCATATACCAAAATCTTGGCCTTTCTCTCTCCATCGCCATCTCAGATCAGCAGACAAGCTGAAGGCGAGCTAGATTTTGGCCTTAAACTCGGTGATTTCTTCCCAGGCATTGGTAATCCTAGCATTCTTCGCTTGTTGCCATCTTACCTTCAGCAACATCCCGAAGTCATGTCAAGCCACGCTTGTCGAGATCAGATACCTCTTCCTCATAACTCTTCTTTTGCTCCTGGACCCATCACCAGAATCAGCTTGGATGCGGGGAAGCTTTGCAAATAGCTACTATAACTAGATTATGTCTCAGATTCTCCCAGGATCTCCTCGAAAAATAGTGGCAGAGATGAAATATCATCTCAGAAGAATTGCGTTGTTGGTGTGACCCCCAAATTTGGTGATGATCCTTTCCAACTGGGGATGTTTTTGAATGGAATACAGCCCAGTTTTGACCGCATGACACATCCCCGGGATCCGTTGCATCCTCCCGGCTTTCTCTTAGCTTCTTCATAGCCTCGTGGTGCCAAGATCGCTCCTGGCAATTGGATTTCACGGATCCCGCGCCATCTCAGATATTTGAATGTTCTCTGGTTGGTGGTGCAATAATGTGCAATACCCTCTGGTAAACTAACATAACTATGGAAAATCACCATTTTCCATGGGAAAATCCACTATAAATGGGCTATTTTCAATAGCTATGTTAAATTACCAGAGGGTAACCATCTTGAAAAATAAGAGTTCGTCGGAAGGATGACATCCCATATATGAAATGGAAAATGAAAAAAAAACATCTTCCAAACCACCAACCAGGTTGCTTATTCTTTCGCCAGCGCCTTCGTTCAACCAAAAATGGTCGAACGATGGATCATCGCCATCGATTTCGGAGATGGCTGAAACATCCCTCTGAAACATCAACGATTGTCATAGGGGATCACCATCCCATTTCTATGGTCATATTGAAACTGATTAAAACATATGAAAACATGTGAAACCACCAGCCATAGTTTTGAAACATCCATAAACGTGCCTAGTAACTAGCAGCCAGCTGGCCTCCTGCAAATCCGCTAGCACTTGCCGGGCATCTCCCAGGTGTTTCATCAGGTCCGTCTCCTGTGGGGCTCAAAGCCCAAAAAAGGCCCCTCAGTTCCACTGAAATTTGCCGATGATTCAGGGTCAAAGTGGGATTTTTTTTGGGATGGTTTGTGCAGATAGATATATACATATAATAAGAACAAAAAAATAACAAATGTTATACAGTAGTATTCATCAAATATATGATTATCAAATATATATATATAATCATGTGGTTGGGAAACTCTATTCGTTACTCCAAACGGCTCCCCATGGCTAATAGGAAATACAGATACCGTAGCTCTGAATCGTTCCCTCCCTAACCAGGGCATCGTATTTTGGTTGTTATTTTCGGATTATTTCGGGTTGATTTCCCTTCAGATGTTGGAGGGGAAAGGTCACAAAAATTCAACATCAAAGATCATCTAAGTGATCAAAGTAAGCAACGAAGATAGCGTCAAACAATGAAATAATACACACACACACACTGTTGAGCAGATACATATATATATATATTATCATATACAAAAAAGAAAGTTGAGGCTTCCCAGTTGGGTGCTGGATGCCTCTTTTTGTGCCTATATTTTTGCGGCCGCTTGGGCCTTTTCATTCGATATCAATCCCCTGAGGTCAAAATCACCACTGGGCCTGCAAGACCTTCAGAGACTCACGCTGCTCATCGAGGTCACTTCGAAAGTCCCGAATGGACAGGCGGAAATCCTGAGAACGAAGCTGGCACTGGAAGACTGTCATCAGTGCGCCAGTCATAATCATAATAATAATCATCATCATCATCATCATCAAAAAGTAAAATAAGTTCAAAAATTATGGTAACATTAATCATCATCATCATCAAAAAATTATGGTAACATTAATCATCATCATCATCATCCTCATCATCATCATCAAAAAGTAAAATAAGTTCAAAAAATATGGTAACATTAATCATCATCATCATCATCAAAAAGTAAAATAAGTTCAAAAATTATGGTAACATTAATCATCATCATCATCATCAAAAAGTAAAATAAGTTCAAAAATTATGGTAACATTAATCATCATCATCATCATCAAAAAGTAAAATAAGTTCAAAAAATATGCTAACATTAATCATCATCATCATCATCAAAAAGTAAAATAAGTTCAAAAATTATGGTAACATTAATCATCATCATCATCATCAAAAAGTAAAATAAGTTCAAAAAATATGGTAACATTAATCATCATCATCATCATCATCATCACGACTGTTGGGTCTAAATATGACTGTTGGGTCTAGCCCTTTCGACACGGCCGTCCTGCAAGCACTTCACGGACGATTGCTGCTCCTCGGGGAATTCGCTCCGGAACTCACGGAGAGAAGTCCGGACATCCTGCGCCACTTAGCAAAGAATGATGGGATTCTGGGGGAAAAAACAATAGAAACCCCCAACATATTATAGAACAGATTATTATAACAGGATATCCTTTAGAATAATACTAACTATATTTATCTATGTATTTGGAGGTTTCCCGAAATGCGGGTACCCCCAATCATCCTTTTCATGTCAGACAATGTCAGAAAATGACGAAATAGGGGCCCCATTTTGCCACGTTTCTGAAAACGTAGTGTTTCTTGTATATCATATTATTTGATCATCTATTTTACAGACCTTGAATACGTCCCTTTGTATCATGTAAAGATTAACGTGTAGAATCTTACACACACACACTGCAAACCATTTGAGCATAAGGTTATGATTTCTTTGTTAAGATTTGTAGTGACAAAGGTCATTCTTCTTTTCTTCTGTGTAACTTTTTTCTCTTAAGGTGATTCCTCAAAAACCTCCATAGATTCCCAGAGATCTCCGGCATGGATCCCTGGACATCCCTAAAGAGATCCCGTAAGGATCCCCAGTGATTCCTGGAGATCAGATCTCTAGGGATCCCTAAAGATCTAGAGTTAAAAATAAAAATCAAACCAATACTAAATGTAGTACATAGCCTGGAGGAGGGGGGGTCGAAAAAAAAAAATCGACCCCCCTTCCCTCCATACAGTGTTTTTTCTTTGGGCTCCTCCCTCCTCCAAAGCTCCAACTTCTTACGGTGAGATTTTCCGGGGATTAATTGTAGTCCTTGTTTCTCATATTTCTGGGTAAATTATAATATTTCACTAACCCCAATTAAGGCCATGGCTGGGGATGTTTTCCCTTATTAACATTTATTAACCATGATTCCAGTGAGGTGAGGTCGTTATAACTTCCCCAGATCCCCAAAGGCAGAGATCTGAAGATCCCTAGGGATCTTTACAGACAGATCCCTGGAGATTTCCATAGAGACCGTAGAGATCCCTAGAGATCCCCAGAAATTCCTAGAGATCCCCAGAAAGAAACAGAAGAATACTAAAAGTAGCCCTACTATACTGCTCCAATATATATATATGTAATATATATATGTGACATATTATATGTGTGTGAAATTATATATACACTTTACATAATCAAAATCTATATGGAGGGCTTGGGTCATAACTCTAGCCCTACTATAATGTTCGATATGCACTTTACAAAATCAAAATATGTATGGAGGATTGGGGTCATAACTCCACCTCTACTATCCTGTTCTATATGCAATTTATAGACTCAAATGCAATAAGAACTAAATAGCAGCAAATAGTTGAAGGATACTGTAGCAGAAACAAAGCAAATAACATGAAATAAACAATAAACATCAAAAAACATCAGACTATTAACATAAACAACATAAACTATCAAAGAATGCCTATTTTACCGTGGGAAATTTGGGGCCCCTATTTCGGAAATGGCCTTGTCCAAGTGCCGGTAGTGAGCTGAAAGGTCTTCGTAACGGCCTGGGTGTGTGGAAAACCCAAGCGGTTCCCCTATAGGAAAATGATCTACAAATGCTGAAATTTTTGCACATCAAACATGATGGAAAATGGATGAACATGGCCATTTACCATCTGGTTATTTAATATAGCCATGGAAAATCCCTTATAAATGGAAGTTTTAATGTGAAAATCATCTATAAATAGGCCATTTTCCATGGCTATGTTAAAAAACCAGAGGGTATAGATGATTGATGAGGATTTACCGTTCTTAAAAATGGTCATTGTCCATAATTAGCTATGTTAAATATCGTTAAATTACGGGTGAGACCGGGCAATGACCGTAGCTCTCTGTGGCTCTCTGATGACTGGCATGGTCCCAGTGCAGCCGTATAGTATAGTAATTAATTGATGTCAACATCGATGGAACATTGATATATGCTCTACATGTGGAGTAATATGTAGTGACATATACTATAGTAATGTTGGTATAATGTTGGTTTAAAGATTGACTAATATTTACATATTGACATTGTCGTTTGTTCAATGAGCATTCACTTAAGTTGTTTTTGTTGATTGGCTTTGCCACGTTCATCATACCTCAAGTGGCTGGAATCCTACCGACCTTTCCGACAACTTTGGTGGTGTCGATTGCAGGTCGTGATATATTATTCACGAGCCTATGATTCTACACTTAGGAATTGCTGGCCTTTTTGTGGCACCAACTTTTCAATACACCATGTTTGGAACGAATTCGCTGGCAAATGCTTACGCCGGCGCACCACCATATGCGCCGTATCTTTCGAATAGCAGCGCTATTCTATGTGGGAATATCAGGAATGGTATACCTGGCTGGTGGTTTCAGCCCAAACAAGTGCATATCAAGTTATCTTTTACCGAGATAGGGCTGCCAGGGTCGATGTCTCATGATTTCACGAATCGGATTTCCTTCTGCCAGACTGCGCCTTTAAAAGAAACCACTTGGTTGAAAACTGCATCAGTTTAACAAGTAGACATTCATATCCACACCACTCTACACATATACAGTATCTATAAACCTGGGTATCTCCGGCAATATATACATATGTGTCGGTAGATCGATTCAGAGATGTAAATATCAACGCCTGCCAGTATGCTGATAGCATCACCAGCACCCAGAAACCATGGTGCCTTCCACCTTCCGCCGCAGCTCCCCCAATTCATTCACGAAGTCTTTCTCTCTGGCAGCGCTCATCTGAACATCCTGCTGCGCTGCGCACCATTGAAATCCGAACATACGGACTTCAATGGCCAGGGTGCAAAAATAGAACTGGTTGGTGGTTTGAACCCCTCTGAAAAATATGAATGTCAATGGGAAGGATGACATCCCATATATTATGGAAAATAAAAGCCATGTTTGAAGCCACCAATCAGAGAATGTTAATGGCCATACAAAAATGAAACAAAAACACATCCAAAGGACCTGAAGTTGGGCACCCCCGATGGCGTTTTTCACCTAAGACTACCACATCTGCGCAAATAAAAATGATAAAAGCAGTTGTTCAAAAAAACCCTCTGGTAAACGACCATACCAATCCATATACCAAAGATCCAGAAGGAATCACCCAATGCAAAATGAAGCTAACAGAATCTCGCGAAATCCCATGGGAATCCATGGAGTTTTTTTTCTCGGTGAATCATGGCACATCATGGTGGTTCATCATTTGGGTGCATCTTTTCTTGGCACCAAGAAGTGCAAAAAACATCAAAAAAACCCGCGAAATTGTTCACACAAACACTACGTAATCACGTTAAGAAAATCAAACCATGAATTCGGGATCAGCTATGTTCTAATCGATCAATCTGAACCGAAGTCATTTTGTGGATAGTTACGGCTACTAACCACCATTTAGGTTGGTCAACCATTTGTGTTGCTGAAAAATCGCCATGTTCTCTTGGTGAACCCCCCAAGCCATGGATTCCCGTCCTCCCGCAGGGCTTCCAACTTGGCAACCATGGCATCCTGGTGCCATGATCGATCCTGGACTCGCAGGGTCAACGTACGTGCGATTTTGGGAGGATACAGTGTCTGGTTGGTGGTTGAGGTTTACCCCTCTGAAAAATGATAGATTTGGTCAGTTGGGATTATGACATTCCCAATATGATGGGAAAAATCACAAAATAGCTGTTGTCATACTGCCACCTATGGGGATGATTCCCGGAATCCTGTCCTAACCACTATTCCAGTGACGTTACACTGAGGTTGTTATAGTTCATCCCAATCTATTTATTTATTTCATGGCAGCCCCAAAAAGACGCAAGAGTTGGAAACCTGAAAAATATAGCGAAAACGCAAATCTATACCATTCTGCAAACACATTTCTATCTATATAATATAGTGAATACAAAATAAACTATGTATAATTTTCTGATATATATATATATATATTCAAAATGCGATCTAATGCCCTCATTATCACTTGGGAACAATGGGAACAGAATGGGATATGTGATACGTATATATATATATATAGTATAATTATATACAATTATATATACATACAGAACCAACAATAGAATAATTTGGGTTTGCCCAAGGGATATCGGATATGCTGGAGATCCCCAACTTTGAAATAATTTTCATAGAGAACATGATGATAAACCCATGAGAAAGCAGGAAATTTCGGGCTACCCCACTTCCAGACGCCAAGAGACTGGATTCCTATGGGAAAAATGCCAGGAGCTCCCAGATTGACATAAAATGACACAGATATTGTTGCCATTTTTTCTACTCCGCAACCCCAAAAAAGAAACGCTGTTTTCTTTTTTAGGGTGGCTGTAGCAACGGTGAAAGAATTGCATGATCATTTCATCTCAATGGATCTCCGTCTTTTTCGCGCCATCGACTCTCTCAACTCGAGTCGTTGCTAAGTTCTAAAGCGGACCTGTGGCCGCGGGAGCAGCACAGGTGAAGAACTGTGCAGTTCGACGAGGGGCACAAAATGACCCAGGCAAGGGCAGCTTCAGGATTTGTTTCAGCACAGATTTTGTGTAATTAATGGTGTGGTTGGCATGTCTAGAACTCCCTAGCAGCAAAAGCAAGTGGCCAAACAAGAGCTGAAATGGTTGCACTTCGGATCTAGGACGCCTAATAACCATCGGCGACGGGCGTTTGCCGGCTACATTTGGCATTTATTTTGAGGTTCCATGACCCAAAAATGGATGGAAAAATATGGAAACCTACAAAATGACAAAATGCCATGACTTTTACATAATTGTCGCCTTTCACTTAAATTATCTTAAATGATTATGGATCAAACGCCTGGTGCCCTAGGTACTTAAAATACACATCTTAATTAATCAATAGGTTTCGAATGGTTTTGACTCATCCTTACATGAAGATCAGCTTTCCCAGCTGCCGTGCTCACCAGATCGCACGAGGACGCGCAGCGCAAGGGGTCCCATCAAGGAGCTGTTGCGAAGAGCGAAGAACAGTGCCTTCAAGGCATCGTCTGCCCCGCGACGATCTTGTGAACAGCCTCTGGTGAGTGGTTTCAACTTTTTGATTCCATCATTGATTGGGATACAGGGTGGGAAATCATTGTTTGAGCCCATTTGATCATGTTTGGCCGTTGGCCATCATTTAGCCATCATTTAGCATCTTTGTTTCCATGGAATGAGGGAAAAAACAGAAATGATCCCAATCATTTGCGGTAAATGATGGAAAATGATGGCTTAAATGATGGTTTCAATCATTTCCTGGGGCAATTCATGGGGGATTCAGAAGGGGGATTCATGCGACCTCACTATGATATGGCTTGAACTTTCACGAAACAAATATGAACCTCAACGCATGTGAATACTCCACATATGTGGAAAAAAAGAACATGCCTAATCCTAGATTCCTATAGATAGTCTGCAACTACATATTCTTGGGTTGCTAGTATTGATTCCCCCTTATACTATAAGATTAAAGCACCAACTGGTACCCATCCAAGGTTTCTCATACATTATGGATGTCAACAGTGACATATCCCAAATGCGTGGAACGAGTTCCAGATATGGATGTCAAGATATGTCAAGTGAGGATCATCGTTCCATTCTTGGATGCACTTGGAAATTTAAAAAAAAAAACATCGGAATCACCACCCATTGATTTGCATTGTTTTGTAAGACCTTTGAAACCACCAGCCAGAAGATTAACGTACTAAAAGGACCCAAGCACCGTTTCCCGCAGGTAATCAAATGGTTTGCCTCCGGTAATCAACCATGGCAATGGGATTTTTTTCCATGGATGATTTTCTCAGCGATCAGCCTCTACTTGGATTTCCCATTGCCGCAGTGTGATTCCCCAAGGGTCGATTAAGAACCCCGGGGGGTGCGTGGGGTGCGCGGGGTGCGGCCCAGCGCGTGCTTGAACTTGCCGTCCAAATCCTGAGAAGTTCTTGGAGGTAGCAATGGGCCCATTTCAAGATGTCTTTTTTGTGCGGATTTGGTTGAAATAAATAGGGTATCACCTTGAAAGTTACCAAATAAATCCTGGTTGGTGGTGCAATAACCATCTTGAAAAATATGAGTTCGTCAATGGGAAGGATTATCCCATATAATATGGAAAATAAAAAATGTTCCAAACCACCAACCAGAAACTATTTGAATGTGAACATTATGATTCAACAGTGGAATAACCATGGATTTTGCTGTTCCCATCATTTTCAGACATACCCATGTTGTGTTGGCTGGATGACAGCAGATGCAAAAAAATCGCTCCCTCCCAGTTCTAACTGACCTGGCCATAGGGAATCACACATAAAATTTGAAAGTTGCTAGGTCAAGTCAATTATTACCAATGTATTGACTATAGATTTATAGATTCTTACCCCATATTAGTAGTGCATTTACAGTAAATTGTTGCACCATGTTGCACCCATGTGTAAATCCAACCCCGACAAACAACCAGTGACAACTCGGAGTTCGGAGTGATTCATAGGATGGTTCGTCCCCTGGGCCCCCCATTGTTCCATCCCTCCGCGCGCCTGCCAGCTGGTTTTAAAATCTTTGCGCAGAAATTCCGAGAAGTTCTTGAAGAAATCTTTCACCTCACCTCAAGGCGGAGTGAACGGCAGTCGTCATTCGGAGTGAACGGCAGTCCATTTGAATTTCAAAAGAAATCATAAAAGAGTATGATCAAACAGCAAAAACCGGGGAAGCTACCTTCAGTGTGAACATTGGCGCAAGCATGATAAATCATAAATCATAAATCCATATCAATCCAACATCTGTTGCAAACTGAAAGTGACTCTGATGAACCCCCAGACTCAATCACGGTCCCCTCTATACCCTCTATATAGTAATCATACCTGGCAATGGGGCAATTCCCTAACAAATTAGGAGTTTTTATTGCGAAAATCATGGTCATGAATGGTGGATGTGCCATTGCCAGTTTTGATTTCCGGAGATTAACCATTCCAAAATTGGATATTTCCTGGTTCAATTCCAAGATCATTCCCATTCTACCACCATTTTTTCCGGTCAATCCGGTAAATTGATCCCTTCTCCCAAATAAAATCAGCCCTTACAAAGACCATAAACTCTAGCCCCTTAGAAACCCATGATTTTTAGGGAAATTCCACATTCCATAAAGGGAATGAAGCTCTCAGAATCGGTGTCTCTCACAACGGGATGGGCTTCCGCCCCCAGTTCTGGGACCCACCTGGTGCTGCTTCATCCTTCGAGCTCGGGCTTGCAGGGCTGGAGCCGCTGGAGCCCTTGGAACCGTGTGCCTGAGCTGCTGGAGCTGCTGGATCGGTTTTTGTTGAAGAAATTGGTTATCCAAAGATTTTTTCCATAGCTCAAAAATTAGGGGCCATCTCCGCCCAGATTAATCTCTCTCCATCGCCATCTCCAAGAGTCTAGCCAAAGGCTAAAGGCGAGCCAAGCCCAGTGATTGATGATCCAAATATATTTTTTTTGTGGAATTGGATAAGAACCCGACTTCCCCATCGTTTTGGGGGGTTACTATATGGAAAACCCATTACATGTAAGCTAAATAACAAGGGCGCACTATGGTTGGCTCGGTAACCCACTTACGATAATCTTACGATTCCCGGGATGGAACCTTGGAGATCATCTGGGTAAATCATACTTCACTAAGCTGACTGAATAGTTCAGCCATGGCTGGGGATGATTTCCCTAAAATAAACCATGATTCCAGGGCGAGAACAGGGTTCGGTCGTGATCAAATTTACCCAGATCTATGAATAAATAAGGGATTTTCATGGATTTTCCAGCTAGCCGTTAGCCATGTTTGAGTACCAGTGCGATTTGAAGAAACTCAGGATCTTCCATGGAATGAACACCTGCCGAAATGTCACAGTTTCCCTGTACCATTCCGTGGAGAATCAGAGTTTGCCGCCCCGCCTGGTGCCCAAAATACTTGAGCAACTCGATCCCATCCTCGAAGTTTGGGAGTTGGAGTGGCCACAAACCAACTGGAGCAGGAAAATGCAACAAACAATACATCCCCTAGGCCAACCCCTAGTCATCCCTAGGCCATGGTCATCCAGGATTCAACCAAGGTTTATACATCAGACATAGGGACTTAACTGGTGAATAATATGGCTGTGTCCTGTGTCCAGAATGTACCCCTCAGTTATGGTCTTAACCGGAGGATAACCGGAGGATAAACAACCATTGGATTTTAGAGTACCCAATGGTTTTTTGATAGATACGTCCTTTTTCCACTGGTTAGTTGATTACATTATAAGGTGGCTCCTTAATTCAACGAGCAATAGGTGTAGATGCAAATGGTATACCCAACTGACCCGTCTATTTCCAAGAAAGGATATCACTATTGGGAGGAGGTGGGAAGAGGATGATGGGGATGGAGGCTGAAACCAAAAAAACACATATTGGACGAATCTTTGATAATTAAACATACAGGGAAATTCAAATTTATCCGTCTTAACTCCTAATCTTGAATGGCAGCTCACGAACGCATATCATCGCACATTTTTTTTACGATAAAACCACATTGGTGTCAGAAAACTATGGGAAAAGCTCCGCATAACCCATGGGTTGTCATCATTTCCCCCAGTAACATAGCCATAACTGGGAGATCAAATTCACCATTTTCATCCAGCCCGCCATTGGATGTAGTCGGATGCACATCGCCATATCTACCCATTGAATATCCCACTACTATCCCATGGAACCACTCTGATGGTCAAAATATGTCAAAATCACATTTTCTTGACCTAGAAATCTTTACATTTGATGCTTCAATCAATTGATTCCTTACCTTTGATGGTTATTAAGTTCTACATCCAAGTTGTGATGCTAAAAAATCGCGGGTGATCCCCTTAAATCCCTAAACTTTTCTGGTATCCAACGAACTTCACCATGAAAATAGCGCGTTTTTTTCGCCATTTCCCGTCCCAGGGTTTTCCGGAAAAATGGGACAACGACGTGAGGCCATGATCTTTGATCATTTTGATCCAGTTTAATGGTTCCCATCGAACCAGATGCCTACACAATGGGCCTCATGATCAATTTGATGGCTACACTCATATGAATTATGGTCATCACATGTCATTAATATTCCGGTAATATTTATATACCATTAATTAATATATAACGGATATCCCATGAATATCTATACGTATTATGGATACTTGGTGGCTCATCCCACTTACTTGTTATGAGTGGAAGTAGAGTGAATTCACTTCTAACTGGGATTATAACCTACTTGATGGGCCACCAAGTATGACATGAATATATAGTGATATGAAGGTTTTTTTAAAAAATGGGGGTGCCCCTAAATCATCCGTTTTCATAGGATTTCATAGGATTTTCATAGGATTTTCCATGATGAACCCCTCATTTTGGGGATCCCCCACAGCCTCCCCCGGCTCCAAGGCACTGTTTCCGCCTCCAAAATCTCCTGTCGGCTCTTCTCCAGCTGCTCCTGCGCAGCGGTCAGTCCCCAGAAACCACAAAAGGGAGATGGATACATTAACCACCAAAAATGGATAGATTTGAGTACACATTCATAAATACAAATATAAATATATATATATAGGTGCTATCCTTATGTTGAACTTGGATCTAGTCTTTTTGCATCTGTTTGCGGATTACTGGATGACAAATCAACAAAAATATTGCGTTTTAAGGTAAAACTGATTGGACAAGAGGAAGCTTGACAAATCGATAAAAGCCTGTGACCAACCTAATTGATGGAGTTTTCTTAAGATTGAAGTTCTTGGGCAAACGTAAACAAGCCATTAGAGCACGTTGCATTGACCACAATATCGAGTTTGAGCCAAACAAGAATTAGAGAATGTGGGTTTCACCTGAAAAAAGGGAGGCTTACCAGCCATCCACATTAGAATATCCCAACATCGTTGTTTAAACATCAGATTAAACCAGAACAATCCCAAACCCACAATTTTCCCGACATTTCCCTGGTTGATCGTATACCTACCCCTCTGAAAAATATGAGTTCGTCAGTTGGGATTATTATTCCCATATATTGTGGAAAGTCAAAATTCCATGGTTCCAGTCACCACCAACCAGTTCCCCATCCGATAGCTACTCTACAAAGTCTCGGAGATGGGTATCATTGGATGGTTAATAATTACTCAACTAGACCTTCCATCTCTGATTTTTGACCCAGATATCGGAGATGTCTTCAGCGACTCCCTGGAAACCGCCTCCAGCTGTTGTTTCAACAGCGTCATCTTCCCGAGGCAACTCTTCGGCATTCCACCGCTGGGACGCCGCTCGGGGGAGCACGTCTCGTCGCTGTCGGAGGACGATGCGGACGCGCATGGCGCCTGGGGGGAAAAAAGGTGGGCCAACGTGGTGGATTAATGGGATTTAAATGATGGTTTAATGGCATTCAATCGAATTGAAATGGGATTTAATGGGATTTAGAGAATTAAGTTGTAGGATGTTGTAGGTACCCTCCGGTAATCAAACATGGCTAGTTGGAAAATCCCTCTCATTGGGATAGGCAAGCTGGCTTATTCCCTGGGTTTGTGGGGAATATGACTATTAGACTATAGTTATATATTGGTGTTGAAAACAACTTATAGCTGGAGGTTTCTTTACCTTGTAGAATGTTGAAAGTATATAAATCATCCTATCCAGGAGGATGGGATTAATGATGCCGGTTTTACAAAAAACACAACTAGCAAAAGAAAACAGAATCAGCATATATCACCATATACAGTAAATCTGTAATTTTTTGTTCAAACATCGAGAAGGGTTTAGGTTGAAATTTATCAGGAACTGTCCGATCATCACTGGGGCCAGATGTTAAACAACACTGTTGGCCTTAAAACGACCAACAACAACAACACCAGCAGCAGCAGCAACAGCAGCAACAACACCAGCAGCAGCAACAGCAGCAACAGCAGCAACAACAGAAACAACAGCAGCAACAACAACAAGAAGAAGAAACACAAAAAATCATCCTTTGTATGAATTGGTGCTTCTGCAGGTAGTCGTGGGAAACAATTGATACATTCAAATATCCCGAATTCTGGGGGTACCATGAACCACCTGATCCCCTCCACCCAAAACTTGGACCCGGAACGTTCTGGGCCAGGGGAGGAAATACGTGCACGTAATCCTCATGGTGATTCGCCATCTCATGGTGGATCATGTTGACGGCTGACTGCCTGCCAGCGGAGGATGACCCAAAGAAACAAATGACTTGCCCTCCGGTGTCATCAAACATGGCTAGCCAGAAAATCCACCATTCACAGGTGATTTTCCATGAGTTTCCGAATCGCCATTTATATGTAGGGGATTTCACTGCCATGTTTGGTAAAAAAACACATCTGGCGTATCCTGAAGGGACCCCCCATAGCGCACCACCTCACCCGCCCTTCTCCCTGTGGCCAAGGTACAACTTTTGGAGGATCGTTGTCAGCTCTCCCACGTCCACCTTGGTGTGCCCTCACACATTGCCAAAATATTGACGGGAACTGTTGGGGCTAGAACCAACAATGAGTAACAATCCTTAAACGGTATAATGAATCAGATCACCTTTAACCGCTGATTAAAAAGGTAATTATCAACACCAATAATTAATAGATCATTCTTGATGCTGGCTGGTGGCTGGGCAAAAAAAAACATATATGGTTGAACCGAGGCTGAAAACCATCCCCATATAATATATAAAATGGAAAGCAAAAAGCCAGTGCAACCACGCACCAGTTTGGAAAATCAAGGTTTGATTTGATTTATCAATAATAATCCCTTCCTCCTAATACTAAACGTCCCCCTAATACTAAAAACAGGCATCCATCTCCAATTTCCGAAAATTTCAGTTTGGCCAATTTGACTTTTAATTGATCCCCTTTAAAAAACA
>Ga0126342_10002282_pt1 | contig 29494 bp, 28 predicted proteins | sample Cyp1metagenome_FD_92528 | JGI IMG/M metagenome (GOLD analysis project Ga0126342, IMG submission 92528) | Coral microbial communities from Lord Howe Island, Old Settlement Bay, Australia - Cyphastrea 1 metagenome | ecosystem: Host-associated > Invertebrates > Cnidaria > Coral ...
ACTAATCTTCCAACCCCGATGACTGCCAGGGTCTATGTTAATTTACCAGAGGCTACTTTCTGAAATACTGATGATATACTTGAGAAATGATTTTTTTGGGTTGATGATTGCAGTACCTACACTTAAACCTACTGTAGGTGGCTATACGATGATTTTTTTCATCTCCTTTTTCTACTAAATGGCCATGACCATTTCGTTGATGATTACAGTAGGCCAAAATGGCTCGCCATGGCCCATCGGTTCAGCACGATGGTGATCTTCCAGTCAAGGGAACATGGCTAGGACTGGATGTTTGGATGGCACCCCGGATGATTGTTTTTTGGTACCCGATATGATGATGGAAGAGTCTGAAAAATGTAGAGACTTGGCTTGGCTTCGACCATCCAACTCACTGGGATTCGTCGGATTTCGGCTGCAAGGTACTGTCGTGATCCTCTTATTCCACCTCCGTTTGGGGGCCTGACCTTGGCGGAAGAGACCAAAACGGGGGAGATCGCCAGATGCAAAACGGGGTCAACAAAAAGCCGTTCAGTCGTTGGAAATTTAGGAGAAACTGTAGTTTTTCTAATCAGGCATGGGATTTCCTTTCAATCTTCCTGAGATTGGCCCACTCACTTTTGGTGAGTCGCGATGAACAAGTGCACAGCCGAACTCTTTTGGGATCAGTGATTCCACTGATTTCAATTTTTCAACCACTAAACAGTACCAGTACCACTTATTGACCTATTCCACATATCATCCCCCCCAAAAAAAACCCGTTGAACTGGCGGAGAATGTTCGAGCGCATCGAGGCTTCTTCTGGCTCTTCTTCTATGGCATCGCCCGCAGGAGGATCCAATCGTGCATCTCTGCGTGTCGAGGTGGAAAAATCATGGAACACATGTGACATGTGGGATGAGCTGCAGATAGCCGCGGGCTTAAGATTATTAGGATATATACATATATATATATACCATTTGTATCCATTTGTTGGAATGGGACAATATGAACCTTATAGATATTTTTCTGTTACAAACAATATTAAAACACTATAAACAACATTGTCTACGGATGTGATATTAGACAACTCCAAACTTAACACGGAAACCGAAGAACAACAAATGGTCCTGAAGGATCTTGGCAATTTTTATGGGTCCGTGTAGCCAGTAGTGGGTCCTTTGGATATGATTTCGAACGCCCCTAATCAGCCAAACCTTGGGCGTTTTTTGTCCCTGGAAATGATGACATGTGACCGCGGGAAAAGCGTCAAGATTGGTACGTCAGAAATATGTCAGATAACATGTATGAAAATATGTGGGAAGAAATGTCCGAAAAATCAATGTCAGTACATATGTTAGTAATTGCGTCAGAATGGATGTCAGACTATATGTCACCAGATACATCTGTGTTTGACTTCATTTTGCAATATATAAGCAGCAAGTGTCGGATTTTCTATGTCATGTTGAGTGTTGCATGAAGTAAGTAATCTCATATATATATGTACACATACGCCCTTCAGTAATCTAACATAGCTATGGCATACTATGGAACATCACCCAATTCTAGATGAATTACCGGTGACCAATTTTTTTACATGGTGATTTAAAGCAAACTGTTAAATGGAGGGTATCTATGTAAATAGCATTAACTAGCCAGAAAGCCATGGAACTGTGGGACGTCCTCCAAAACACCAGGGCCGGGCCGTGAGACTCGTGAGACTCGCCAGGCCGCGACTTTTCCCACGGCATCGTCAAGTTCGTCCCAGATGGCTTGCAGCTACACAACCTCAACGGGAAGGAGGAGAGCCAGCTGAGCGAGCTGTGGGGAGAATCCCTGGGCCCATGAATGATGTGAACAGAAAAAAAATGATATGGGACATAAAACCAGCCATTTCGGACATAAAGGGGAAATTGATGGGATGATTATATATGATTATGGGATAAGTATGAGATAATTATGGACAATTATGGTATCCCCAATTGGGGTTTATTTGTTAGATAGGTATACCGTTGCCTGATCCGGGATGACATAGAAATAGCTCCCCGCAAACAGGTCCGATACTAATCAAGGTTGCTAAGGAGGTATTTGATAGAATATTATTAGGGGAGGTATGAATAAAAACCTTATGCCCCACCTATATTAATTTAATTTAATTTACCTGTACGGAACATCCCCCAAAATTATTCATGTATAGAAATACGCCCCAAAAAGATGCCGAAAAGTAAAATCCTACTCAAAGAATGTTATAACTGATGTTAAATTACTTTTCTATCTTCCTGGGGGTTACTATATATGTATATTATACAAATATACATATATTTATGTATACTCTTCTTGGGGGTCTCTCTATACAATGCATTTTACGGGACCATAACTGGCGATCCCTTGAAATAAGCGATGGCGAATCTCCGCTCAGGAGATGCTGTTGAAGACGCTGGTCTCCGAAATCTTCGATTTGCACATGCAAGCGTGGCCTGTTCCAAAAATGCCCTCGCGGTGTCAATGGGGAAAAACCCCTTCGTATAGCTCCCCAAATGGCAGGTTTTTAATGGGGATGATGATGATGATGATGATGAGGAGGAGGAGGAGGATGATGGTGAAGAGGAACCATTTTTTCCTTGGACGAACCAATTTTACTCTCGGGAACCAGCCTCAAAATCTTATGAACGTTCAAGTTGGCTGGGGATTTCTTCTGACGTGTGAGTACAACTGTGCTTTCACGCCAGAATAGAATGGTCCCATCTTGTTTCTTCCAACTTTGGTGGATTTGGGTGAACTTGAGTTTGAACATGTGGAGCCGGAAGATGGTGAAATACACCTGGGCAAAATCAGTCTAATGGTGTATATAAACATGAGAGACTTGCTCCAAGGCCAAGGGTTGACATTGGCTTGGTGGTTGCAACAGGTTTCACACAATGGTCCATTTTCCATGATTTGGTTTTCTTTCATCCCAAATTGAGATGTTTTTAATTGAAGGTGTTGGTTTTTCTATCCACCCGACATACATTTTTTGGGGGGGGATGGGTAGCCAATTTCCATCCACAAGCCCTCCAGGAAGAGGAAGATTGCGTACGACCAATGGTCAGGTCACTTGGGCTTAGCGGTGGAGTAGCGGCGCAATCCTCCACCAGTTGATGCAGGATTTCGCAACCATCCACAGTGTTTTTTTTTGGGGGGTTGAAAATCCAAATCTGGAAAAAGACTCGACATCTTTCCGGAAAAGTTGGAACTCCATTCGGAAACCAAGGCTTGAAACTCGCATTTACCCATGATTCAATGGCAACGGCAGTTTTCCTGCATGGTTAAAGCCCCAGAAAATACTTGGCAAAACCCTGATTTTGATGATTTTGCTGGTTGAACTCACCATTTCTTTTGAGAAATCCCACCAGCTATGGTCAACAATTCCACTTTTCATCACTTTTCATTCCAATTTTATAGGCTTGTCTGAAAACTGGGTACCACCAAATTTTTTCTGCTTCATATTCATTTTCCCAACGAAAATTGCCATATGTTGGGAACAAAAAATCCCAATTCTCCACACCTAAATGTCATATATTGTCAGTTATATCATTATGTCCCTATTATATCGCCATTCTCCGTGGTTAAATGTGAATCCACCAGTTTTCCATAGTCAAATCCACATTTTCCTTAGTTAAATTAATCCGTTTCTCTATTTAATCCAATTTCTTCCTAGTTCAATCAGCATATTCCCTAGTTAAATCCAATTTGCCCGTAGTTAAGTCGACAATTACCTTACTTGAATCAGCATATTCCCTGTGAAATCCAAACTTTCCCCAAGTGAAATCCTAATTTTTCATGGGTAACTCCCTCAAATTCCCCATTGTCTATGGTAAATCCCGACATTTCCCCATTTTTTCCCCATGTTCGTTCCGCTTTTCGTTGCTCAGTTCCAAGGCAGTTTGCAGATGTTATGCCTGGAGGCCAGGCGTCAGCACATCGAGAACGAACTGCTGGCACTGGTGCCTGGGAAATCCATGGGGTCGGGAAATATCTGGGAGCTATTCCTGGGATATTTTTCTGATAGTTTAGTAATGTTTAGTAAATCTGATTTGGGATTCATAGGATGGTCTCTAAATATAACTATATATATATAAAATGTCAACCCTGGATTAATAAACCCCTGCGCTGTTTAATTGGGAGGGTACCATTTAAGTATCAGATTATGACTATTGGAGAAGTACCCCCCTAATTAATAAACCATGGTTTATTAATCCGGGGTTGACATTATATGTATGTATATGTATATATATAGGATGTTATAGGGGAAAAAATAACTCCTGAAGTGTTGGACTCGATGACAGGGATAGCAGCTGGACGTCATCAGCTCCATGGCAAGCTGGAGAATCCACGAAGAAAATCGAGGTTTTAAATGGTTTTGATGGGAAAATCAACAGTACCCTCTGGTAATTTGTTACATAGCTATTGAAAATGACCATTTATATATAGTGGATTTACCCATTGAAAATGGTGATTTTCCATAGTTATGTTAGTTTACCAGAGGGTAGAAGGACATTGAATACAGTAAATGTACACAGATTTCACCGACGGAAATGATGGTAAATGATTAGGTCGGGGACATTTCACCCGGTAGATGATATGTGCGATGGTCCAACTTATTTGGATTAGATCTGAGTGTAATTGTAAGATGGTCGTCTATGCAGTCATAGGGATTTATACGTGCACTGCAAGGAATCCCAATATATTAATTGTTGAATAGAGGGCTATTTACCATCCGTTCGTGTTAGGTAAACATAAATCCAATAACTAGGGTTCATGGCAGATAAACAGAACTAGTTAACGGGGTTGCAGTATTTTGCCGCCAAGAAGGGAGGGACATTCAATAAGGCAAATATAGGGGGATTTGACAACTAGGGAAAATAAGGATATACTATAATACTATATCGATCTATATCGGATATATATATATATATGTATATATATATACACTTATATAGAATTATATACACAGAAAATTATGGGGATATTCCCCGAAGCATATGAATGATATTTGGCTTTGTAAATGGGGATACTCTTCACCATCTTTGGCTTCAATTTTAAGTTGGAGCCATGAAATCCCATGGGGGTTGAGTCGTTCAAGAATCACAAACGGCAAGCGATACATGGATATGAATGGTATACCACCAGACCCGGCCCATCCTCTAGTTTTGCCAATTGGACATGGTTGAAATGTGAGGACAAGGTGGGCAACACCCTGCGATCCTGGAGGGAAATCAGCCGCAAGCTCTTCCATGGCTCAAGGGTGGGCCTCATCTTTGAGAGGCTGGGCATCCGTTTTTTCTTTGGGAAACTGATGGATGGATGCGATTTTCATTCAACTTGCAAGGTGGGATGGCACACTTTTAGATCATACCCGCGGTTGAAAAAACCGATGTTTTTGAGTCGACCCCCTGTCCCATGGGTCCCATGGGGTCAGGATCTTCGATCGCATGGAGAGCGCCTATGGTTTGGTGTCCAAGAGTGGCAGCTATGAAAATTCGAAGAAACAGAAGGACAAGGAATTGGAGGCGCGTCGTCAAAGAGTGCTGATCCGGGTGTGGTGTGCCGTGAAAGAACCACGGATTTTTCAGTTTTTCTATGTTTTTATTGACTACCCTCTGGTAAACTAACATAGCTATGGAACATCACCATTTTTAATGGGAAAACTCAGTATAAATGGCCATTTTCAATAGCTTTTTGTATGTTTACCAGAGGGTAATTAGTGGGTATGCTAGAGGTTGCTAGTTTAAAGAATCTCCAAAGTTTGGGTCCATTGGACACCTGTTGGGGCAAGTGTTCGCTCCGAACCCAGAGAGAGAAACCATGAAACCGAACACATATTATGTAGGCCATAACTTGGCCATTTCTAGCCGGAAAATCCTCTTCCAAAGCCAATTTTGCGGGGTTTCCATCTTGAAATTTCAGGGATGCCATGTCAACCCCGGAATAATACCCCCATAGGTGGTTTCATTGGGCGGTTCCATTTCAATAGCAAAATCCTGCAAAATGTCACCTGCATTGGGCGGTTCCGTTTCAATAGCCACATCAAAATATCACTTTTGGATACCTTTGGAGGATACCCTCTTGTTCCAGTGGTTTCAGACATTCTGGAAATTTTCCATCTTACGATGATTCAATCTCAATCGACTATCATCATTTTGGGGTGAAACTCACCATCCGGAAGTCAACTTTTCAAAGGACCTGAAGATCTTCTGTGCCGACTCCTTGAACAAGATCTTGAACAAAGAGTGCCTGGGGAATGCCTGGGATCTGTGCTGATCTGTCCTGGTTCCTGGTTGGGGCATGCTAATAATCACTACAATTACCCTCTGGTAAACATACAAAAAGCTATTGAAAATGGCCATTTATAGTGAGTTTTCCCATTAGAAATGGTGATTTTCCATAGTTATGTTAGTTTACCAGAGGGTACTGCAAGTATGTTGAGCAACAGAATGAAGATCATGATCACTGGCTGCCCTTCAGGATGCGCCTTGCCACTGGTGCTAGTTGCCTCCATATTTAAAGTAGGCCTTTGTTTTCAACGGACGTGGTCGACGCGATCTGTGGGGTCCGTTATTGGCTCTGTCCAGGTTCAGAGTCGACGAGTTGCAGGATTCCATGCTGAGTCTTGGGAAGAGCATCTGCAACAACAAACGCCGCTGGGCGTTTTTGGGGGTAAAGGAGGTGCGTTCTCATCTTGAGACTCCCCGATGTATTTTCAGACAACCATCTCCATTTTCTTATTTTTGTTGGTTTAACTATGGTAAACGTGTACTTTGGGAATTTTGAATTCTCAGCCAACTGGCCATGGTTGTTGGTGTCGCGATTCCTTTTCTAGGCCTAAGTGTGGATGTTCACTCGTGGCACAGTCATCCCCAAGCCTGTTCAACAGCAACCACCCTCGTCGTTTGGTCGCACAAAATGAGATATTCAGGGGTATAACCCAACATTTACACTTCTATTGAAAGCAAAATGATACACTGTGGGTTTTGGGGTACCCTATTTTCAGACAAACCCCACATATCGTAGGGTAACAGATACCTGTAATTGAGGTACAGGAATATACCTCGTGCTTTCTCCTCAACTCATCTCAGGAATTGGTGGTTTAGGAGAGAACATGAAGGTAGAGGATGAGACCATGTCGCCACCTGGCTGGGTACTGGGGTAGTCACGTAGTCTAATATGTATTTATAGGCAAAAACCAGGATGAACACTTCTCATGGAGTCCCAGTTATATACACATATTAAATCATATTGATACACATATTACCCTCTGGTCATTTGACATAGCCATGGAAGCCATGGCCCTAATCGAAATAGATGCTTCACCTAGCTATAAAATGGTGGATCTTTCCATGGCTATGTTAGTCATAATCTTCATGCGCGAACCGGTGGAGTGACTTGGTGATCTAAGCCTAAAAATCCAGGCTTTTTCGGCTGGACCGCTGTTGTAACCGCTATTCTGTTAATTTTATATAACCCATAAGTATTTTTGGGTGGATAAGGGTTACTACTGTAGAACGTGCTTGTGCATCCTGCAGCCATTTCAATGACTGATGTGAAGAAACTCACGTACCCTGGGTACAATTCCTTTCCCGCACTTAGCGTGTACTATGTCGCTTCCACTGGGGTGGCATTGTGGTCAATCGTCCCTGTGTTTGAAGCGGTGCATGGAAAGGGAAACAGGCTGGACCATCTCCATTTTGATTTTCTTTCCAGACAATACCACATGTGCATAAATTTCCATCCAAAGCCTTGTGTGCCTTTACCAGCCCACCAGGCGCTATAGCACTGTGGTGAGCAAGTTTGAGAAAGCAATCAAGGCCTGTCATCAACACATTTTTCCCGCTGCACCAATTCCAGCAATCTATGTTTCTTGGTGCTGTAAGGAAAGATTTTTGACAGCTTGGAAACTTGTGATCTACATCGCTCAGTTCAAGCTTCGCATCCGAGGTACAAAACCAGGAGCAAAATCGGAAACAGGTTGCTGACAGCGCTTTGATTCCAGAGAATCAACTGTCCAATGTGTTGGATACAGTTTCACCTACCACTATGCTTGTAGCCCAGTTGGCTGCATGGGCGACCGGGAGCAGAACAACCCCAGAAGTTCGCCGGGCGACCTTCGGCTTCCTTTAGAATAAGAGTTGTACATATAACTTGTGATGTATTATTTTCCTTGTGCCCCTTCACTTTCCACATCTAGCCATGTTGCTGCTGGCTACCCCAGGGCTGGAAGATTGATTCGAGATTGGTTGCACCCTCTTCGCAAAAGCAGTGAGCTGCGACAAGTCTTTCTGCAAGAAGTTTCCTGGCCCAAATCCAACCCCCAAAAAGATGACATGTGTTTATACCAACAAGCAAGTTGAAGTCATACTCCACCCTTCTTATTGCTTTGGGTTTTGATGACTGCTTGTTAGGTGCCAGTGGCGGTGGTGAATGGTCACTTGCAATGTGGTCGTTGCCCTGCTTTGTTTTATGTACCTTGGTTTGCGGCTTTCGTGCAGTGGCTTCAACAGCAACTTGCTGCAGAACAGCAGCTTGAGCGGCACTTGTGCCTTTGCGCACCGGATGCCTCGCACTCAGATTTGGATTTTGACAATGTCCCACAAATATTGTTGCTGAGATTCACTAGTTTATTGGCTTCAGTGGGAACACCCAAGGTTTCCAATACCTTCATTGGAGAGTTAATCGGCATGCTGCTGGTCATGGGTTCTGATGGGTCTTTGGCCACGGGGTACAACCTCTTGAGAACTGCTACCCAGCATTTGCTCGGAATTTTGCCCCAATGTGTGTCGTCAATTCTTCTGAACAGGGATGAAACAGAAAAAGGCAAAGTGGTTGACAGGGCTTTGATCGAGCAGATAGTTCGAAACTTTTCAGAGGACAGAGTCTCTCCAAATCTGATCGGCAGCTTTGGTGTTGTGCAAATTTGTCCTAAGTTTTGTACAACGAGCGTGCTCACTAACAAAAACCGTGGAACCTTCACTTGATTCCAGCACTTGGCCTTAGCTTCCAGGAGGAGTCTGGCCAGAGAAAGCTGGAAGATGCATTGGAGAAGCGTGGGGTCAGTCGCAAGTTTGCGGGCACCGTTTACAAAGAAACTTGTTTAGGAACATGTGGATGAAAGTACGAACACGGCCACAAGGACAGCTTGAAGTCTAGTTTTTGCAGCTGGTATTTTTTGAACGCTCCCTTTAATCAGGAATTTGGGAGCGCTTACCGTTGCAGAGCCCACACAGAATTCGGTGACACCAAGTACCATCAGGCCTGTAGATTGACAGGTATTGCAAGTTACCTAGAATCATGTCATGAGAAGCCATTCATGTTTGCAAGTCTCTAGCCCCACGGCGTCACAGGCATTGCAACCACGCTGCCAAGCTGTTGGCAGGTTCTGTTCGATGCAGGATCACCTTCAGGGATGAAGTCACTCTTCACCTCTTTCTTTTGTCCTGAAGTCAATCGCGCTTGCATTCTGCCCCAACAGGTTCTGAACTTAGAGAATGGTGAATGCAAAAAAACAACTTCACAACAAGCTGACCCAACATCGTATGCGTTGTGTATTTGCAGCGGTCTCCGCTCAAGTGAAGTTTGACATGGATTGTTCTACCCAATTGTCTCACCGTTTCAAATGGGCAGATGTAACACTGCACACGTTAATGACGGCCTTGGGCCAATCTGGCATTCAGCGCAGCCTCTTGTGCAATTCCAATGGATCTGACACAGATTTCAGTGGTGGTGCCTCAGCATTTGAGCATGCAGCTCTGATGATTGAGAGTGCTGGGCGCGCATCTGGCATACCCATTGACCTTAGTCCAAAGAGCATTTGCGAGCCTGGCAAATAATTTGGTTTCTCCCAGATTTTCCTTCATCAATTTCGTTTGGTTTGAACATCCTAAAGGGCTTAAAAAGCTGGTATGAGGGGAGCCCCAACCCTTCAAGCGGCCCCTTTATTATTAATGCGCCGCTGAGGAATTTGATCCTGCTATGCGATCCTGCGCTGCAATGACTCTACCGGCTACCACTTGCATTTTCAGCAATATCTTAGAAGTATGGGGAAACCCACCATCGGTTGAAGAAGTCTTGAATGGGATTGATACCCTTGAGGAGAAATTGGCAGTAAGTAGGCGATGGCCCAGGTATAATTTTGGATGGTGCCTGCAGCACCATACATGGTGTCCGTTCAACAAGGGGTCCCAGTGCAGAGTTCAAGGACCTCCATGTCCCGATTGGTCCAGCGCCGGCAGCAAGGCTGGTATGGCCGGCAAGGATTTCCCAACCATGCTGGCATCTGGGGCAAAGGCAGACCTCACAAACCCAGGGATGGCTGTGATTGAAAACGTGCGGGGATTGCCTGAACATATTCTAGCCGAATCCTATGGTTCCAAATTTGCAATTACCTACACCCAACAGTGTCCAGCTGATGTGGGTTTTGAATTTATGTCCCGCCCCAGGCTTGTGATTGCCAAAGATGTTGCATGGTTCAACAATTTTGTATTGAATCAAAAATTATGGTACCTGCAACTTGGTTATGAATTTATCTTTGCACTTTAGATGTTTTGCCTGTAACGCATCCCCTGCAGGATCTATGCCACTGCTTTGAACAAAGACACTTGTGTGGCTCATTATGATTTTGTCACTCTCCTGGAGGAGGTTCAGCACAAACTCAGGCGTGACTTGCCTTTGGGCCCCAGTGCCTTGCTGATTGGGTCCCCGGCTGACATTCAAGAGGATACTACTTTGTTGGGGTCATCTCGTCTGCATTTGCGTCAGTGTAGTCCAGCACAGCTCGCAACTTTGACCCCAACCCAACTTCTGAACCAGAACGAACAAGCTCGCCTCCAACACTACGGACGGCTCTGGTCACAGGAGCCGGCTTGCTCATGGCAGGACCTTGTAGTGCATCTTGGCGATGACCCTAGGTCCAAGGAGTTATCAACAAAGAAAGGATGGTGCACTTGGTCATGTAAATCCAATTCCATACCAACTTTACGCAAAAGCGGGGGAATGATGTGGTCAATGGCAATGGGTAGGCAGCTCTTACTCAAAGAACTGTACAGTGGTATGGGTTTCGCTGTTTTTGAAGAACATGCTCTAGCAGCTCGGATTCCCGTTTACAAAGCGGTCAAACGGGGCTGCTCTTTTAGGAAGTCTCGAGAGGCCCTAGGCAATGCGCAGCACGTGGCCAACGTCGGCGTGTTTGCAGCGTGTGCTTTGGCATCAACTGTGTGCCGCTAGAGAAACTATTGAGTTTGCACTTGTTGCGTGAGCTACAGGGCAATGGCGAAAACAGCGTGGTTGTTACTCGCACACGTTTACCTCATGTCAAGTAGATTGAAAGTTTCCGAGGATGCCAATGTTGTCGAACACACGTGAACAGTTTGACCTTAACAGGACAGAATTTACTGAATCCTTTCAAGAGTGTCGTTTTAAAGGGCTTCTTGTTCCAATTTGATTCATCTTAGCTCTTGCCTTGAATATTTTGTGTGATTTGGGTTTTCTCAACAGGCTGCAGTCTTCACTAAAGTCGGTGTGTGTGTGTGTGTGGGGTCCTTGCAATAGTCAAGTGACTCGTCTGCAATGTTACCCGCCCCGCAGATCCCGGGGCAGATGGTGCCGGCTGGTATCCCGGCGCCGCCCCAGAGCCCTGTTGGGGCCCAGCCCCCACCAGGAATGATGGCTGCACCCATGGTAGGAATAGATGGTGGAATGAGTGGACCAATCCCTGTTCCCACTTTGCATCCTCACCCTTCACCTACTGCTCCTCTCATGATGGGTCATCCGGCTGCTCCGATGATTCCAGCAGGCCATCAACACATGCCAGGAATTGCCCCGCCCATGCCCAGCAACCCTTTTGGGACTGTGCCTGGAACGGCGCCTGCAAAGGCGTCTGGGTCGGATAATGGCAAGAAACGGCCATGCAAACAACCTGCTGAGACCGTCCAATCTCGAAAGGCCAGAGCAACTACCAGCAACACCATTACGGCTAAATCCATGGATGGGCTGGAGGAAGATCGATTGAACCAGATTCTCACAGCCCTTGAGGGGACCCAGTTCAATGGTTACGTCTTGAATTCAATGGGGTTGACCAGAGACGACAAAGTGGACACTTATATCAATCAAGTTCTTTGTCATGTGCTTTTGACAAGTTACCATCCAATTTTACGAAGGAATCTTTTCCATGTCGCCCTAGCACACCCTTACGCCTTACTTCGAACCAACCTGAGGACTTGATTGGCAAGTTGACTGGTCAGTATGGTGATGCCAAGCCCATTACCAAAGCAGGACTGCCAGTGTGGAAGGTGAGTTGCGTGGCTGACAGGTATTGGCTCATGGGAAGTTATTACCGATGTTTTTTTTGATAATTGACTTATAATACAATGAAGCTGGGCTATTTATACCCACATGGCTAGGAGACCGACTGGTGACGGAGCTTTGCAATGAATACCGTCGACGGGTTGGCGAGGGGACAGCGCCGGCAACCAGTGACTTGCCACAACTTAGTCTTCAATAAGTAGGGTTGCACTGAACAGGTAAATTATTATATTTTGAGTGATCCCCACTATGGCACGGCACTTCAAGGCATATATAACTCTTACATATATTTTGACATATGTTCTGACAGTCTACCTAACATTCTATCTGTCTATCTGGCATTCTATCTGGATTCTATCTGGCATCTATTCTGGCATTCTATCGGACATCTATTATCGCATTCTATCTGCATGACATCTATTCTGGCATTCTATCTGACATCTATTCTGACATTCTATCTGGCATTCTCTCTGACATTCTCTTCTGTCTCTGTAACCCTCTGATCCTGAGCTTGCGGTGGAGGTCTGGCGTGGGGCACTCTGATCCTCAGCTTGCGGTGGAGGTCCGGCGGGGAACACTTTGCTCCTGAGCTTGCGGTGAAGGTCCGGTGGGGAACACTGTGATCCTGAGCTTGCGATGGAGGTCCGGCGGGGAACATTCTGATCCTGAGCTTGCGATGGAGGTCCGGCGGGGAACATTCTGATCCTGAGCTTGCGGTGGAGGTCCGGCGGGGAATACATTGATCCTGCGCTTGCGGTGGAGGTCCGGCGGGGAACAGCCTGATCCGGAGCTTGCGGTGGAGGTCCGGCGGGGGACACTCTGGATCCAGAGGTTTCTGTTCGGGTCCGGCGGGGAACACTGCGATCTAGAGCTTGCAGTTGAGGTCCGGCGGGGATCACTTTGATCCAGACATTGCTGTTCGGGTCCGGCGGGGAATACTGCGATCTAGAGCTTGCAGTTGCGCTCCGGCGGAGGAGGAGAAGGAGAAGGAGGAGGAAGGCGGCACATAAAACCTAACGACCCTCACCTGACAGGTGGGGAAACAAGAAAATCAAACCACTTGCTAGTTGGCATGGTTTGATCTTGGCTATAGGGGTTCTAAAGCATTGCCCGTTTGCAGCCTTTGCTTTGCCACAACCTCGGGGTCTGTCGCTGAGTCCAAGCTTCGCGACTGCTTCAAGAGTGTCGCGCAGAGCGACTTCACATGCAAGAGATGTTGAAACATGTGCAGCTGTACCTTCATCAAGGAGCCCTTTGCCTTACCAATGGGAAAGAGGCCATTTATGTCCGGCCAGCAGCTTCCCAAGCCCCGTGGGCACAGAAGATCTTTTTTGACAGAGAGCCCTTACCTTAGTCTTGGATTCCATTGCAGTCACTGAAAGAACCTTTTTGTTTCTCAACCTCCTCCAAAGACTGTCAATCCTCAGACCCGAGAAGTAGCCAATGCAAATTGCGGAGCAAGTGGCGTTTAAAACAAGTTCGGTGTGACCTGCAAACTGTAGGTCAATGCGGCCTTTCTTGACGAATGGCGTAGAGGCGAAATGGGTTTCAGACCTCATCACCCTTCCGGTTGCGACTCCTCCACCCCGCGAACAGCAACAAGCTCTGCCAGCCCAGACAGCATCCAGCCCTGCACCTCAGACTCAAGCACTTGAGATCCAGCAAGCGCAGCAGGTTCCACTCCAACGTCAGCAGCAACCTTGCACAGTCCCTCTCTTCCCGCAGACAACCGCACCGCCAGCCAACACTGGCCCTCCCCAGCACCACGGGATGGGATTGCAGGGTCCACCGCTGGAAGCGGTGACAGCACCAGCAGCACCAGCACCCACTCCAGCGGCAGCTGGGTATCAAGAAGAACAAGCTCGGAAGAACGCGCATGAACAGCAAATTGCGTACTTGAAGCAGCAGCAAGAGCAGCAACGCCAACAGATCGAACAACAACAGCAGGCACTTCAACAGACAGAAGCAGAACGACAGCGTGTGGAAGGTCTACTTTTGCAGGAACTGAAGAGCAAATCTTTGCCACCACCAGCGCCACCAGCAGCACCAACACCCGCAGGAGCCTTCTCCAAGTCAGGATGGCCTTACGGTGGGATTGGCAAGGGTCCCGGGGGACATGATGGTGATGACAGCCCGCCTCCTGATTGCGCAGACAAGACGCCGACAAAGCAGAAGGATGATCAGGCCAGGAAAGGGCGACATGTGTCCCACATGGGTTCTTGTTAACAGTTTCCAACGGACATGTGCTTTTGATTCGCCAAACATCCTACTATGGGCGGGGTTCAATCCCGTGGCCAGGCCAATCCACCAACTCCAGGATCGGCAACGACTATGGCACCACCGCCTTACATCCTTCAACCTGATGATTTTGAGGGGTCGGGCTCGTCCCTTTTGGAGATCAGCCCTGCAGCGTTCAAGGTTGTGCGTAAGGCTGTCCTGCCTCCAAACCCACAGCAAGACTGGGAGATCCTTTGTGAAGAGCAGGATTACTACTTGTCTTCAGAGAATCTGCAGATTTCAGTTTGGGTAGCTTGCCTGCATTCATGTTTTTTCATCTTACAATTCCTCACCGGGATATTTGGCCAACAAGCTTCCATGTGTCATGTGGGAAGCAACCCACGAGTTTAACGATCTCAGTCCCTGTGTGATTGTGTTGATCTAAGTGCTCCTCTGTCCTGGACGCGGCCGAGCAGCAGAACAAGATTGATGTGGGAAAGGACGCCTTGGAGTCAACCCGGGCACTTGGCAGACATGATTCTCAGCTGCTTTAATCAACGTTTCTGAGACTCGACCTTGCTTTTTGGCCAAAAATTGCCAGCAAAAAAATTTGGAGACAATTTCAACCCCGCTTGACATGAGGATTCTCTGGGTACCGCTACGCTCCCGCTGCCTGGTCCAGAACAGAGTGACGATCCAGGAGCTGCTGGAGCTGAACCAAGCCGTGCGCTGGCCCGTCAGCCCTCTATTCCAGCTTCGCCCTCCGACTCTTGTCTTTAACATTTGGTTGGGCGAGTGTTGACTTTTGTTCAGCTACAAAAATCCACGAGAGTGGTTTACACTGACTAACCCCCATTTAAAATCTCTAATCCCCACTGGCTTCAAATCTCGGTATTCTATGATGCTGAACAGCAAGGTTTGTTCACAAAGTAGGTTGCGCCTTCCCGTTTGCACCATACTAAGTTTTTCAGCCCTGCCACATCAAGCCTTAAACAGTGCCACTGTTCTGTCTCGCTGATCAGGCAGCCTTGGCCCGAGCGGCTGTTCCAGTGGCGGCGCCGCCGTGCCCACAGCATCTTGCCAGCTTGAACATTGATGGCGTTGAAGCGACTCCAGCTGAACTTGCCGAGCCGGGTCAGTGAGTTTGGATGACAGAACCGTCAGGGGTTGACAAGTATAAGTAAACTCCAGGAACCTGAGTGGAATGTAAAGGGCCGTTTGTGGAATTGTAGGGATCCAAACAGGGGGCATCAATTTCCCAAATTGGGGGTAGGTGCTAATCACCGAAATTAGGGGTACGACATTCCGACTGCAAGGAACTGCCTCATTTTGCTGCAGTCGGAATGTCGTACCCTTATTTTAGGGGGTAGGGGTAAACTAGGGTACGGGTCCCAGAATCTGGGGTTGGGACCCCGGTCTAAAAGGGACTGCTGTTGGGGAAACGGCCTTTTCGGCTTAGGAGTGCTGGATAAAGCCCCAACAGGTTGCCAAAGCCAAAGTAACTCTAAGTACCCACTGCACCGCAATTTTTCTTCAGGTTTAGCCATTTAGCCCCCCATTGAAGTCTATTTGTGTTATAGCTATGTCCACTGCCCAATTTCCTTTCAGCAATATACGAAATAACCACAAAATAACTGTTCAAGTCATTGCCGAATTTCATCACAGCTCGGAGGGTTAATAATTTTTCCCTTAATGTATTTCCCGTCCATGCAGAATTCCCAAAACATGACTGGGGGTAATTACCAGGTGTTCCTTAGTTAGTTACCAATTTTCAACCGGGGGTAGTTACCAGTTGTTCCTTAGTTAGTTACCAAATTTCAACATGTAAAAGGATATGTGGGTAACAGAACATGAATTCTGGATTGGTTCTTAATTCAACAAAAAACGGCCCACTGACTCTGCAATCGACAAGTGTGAAATTTTAAAGGGGACAAGCCGAATGGCCAAGTAATGTTGCGAGTAATGTTTGTACATGGTTGCGGTATTCCCCAGAAAGCCTGACGATAGAATATCTCCTACGTATCGCTAACCAAACAAAGGAAATGCAGGGCCCACGTGTTCAAAGTTGGTACATATGGCCATTGTCTTTAGCATCCAAGAACCCGAACATATGATTTACCCTGAAAGATTCCAACTAATTAATTATCTTGTTTCAGTGTCCACAACGGCTTCCACTCACGGGGCTGGGCTGACGGTCTCGCTGTTGCCGAGACTTTTGCAAGCGGCTTCAAGTTCCCAGCAATATTTTTAGTGATATACTGTTATATCAATATTTTGTTTCTGTATTTCACAACTTTTGGTGAATATGTGTATATATATAACAAGCATACGTATGTGCAAATATATCAATATATACATATTTATTTATCTATATGTATATCCACAACTCATCTGAAAGCGGGAAGGCGCTAATTTGAGCCCAGCCGTTGTGCAGAGTCTGCGACGCGCCCTGGCAGGTGATGTCAAGCTGTCTACATGTCCAGTTGATATTTTGAAGCCTGAGCATTTCATTTTGTTTGGTGGATTCGCTGGTCCGAAACCTGATCAATGTGATAGATTTCTGGGTGTTTGAATTTGCAAAGGATCAATCCCTAACCTATATTCAGGACGTCTTTCAAATATTGTACTGGCTACTAGCGATTTGGGTCTTGGATACTTGTTGGTTATGGCGAATGTGTGGGCTGTTTGGGTGATAGTTCTGTGAAAGGAAATTCCACCAACTGTTAGGGTATCCGATACCTTCGGAACAAAAGATGACCACCATATACATGTAGAACTTCAACTATTAGCTCCCAGTTTTTGAAAGCTGCTTGTTCAAGCTCGAAGTTCGCGATTGACTGGTTTGGGACATCCCCCACTGATGCGATTCATAAGGCGTACTGCCGATTTATGTGTCATCCAATAGTCTACCATAAAATAATCAATATTGCAAAGAGTCGTGTTGGATGGATTGCTTAAGGCTTGGTGCAGCTCAACTGTTGACAAGACACAGGTGCGGCACTGCGCGCGCCACTGACGCTCAGACAAAAAATGATTGCCGTCTTGCGTGGTTTCAGAGCACAGCCTCTGGATGTGTTGCTGCAGCTGCTGCGGTGGCACGTGGAGCCATTGCGTTTCAACTATCATTTCTTTCTGGACGCAAAGAACTTCCAACTTTACTGGTGTGGTTGAGAAAACATTGTGGCAGTCTCTGCGGAATCAAAACGGGTGAAAAGTAGATACTTCCCGAGGCACCTTTCACTTTCATGAATGCTCTTTGTCTGCTTAAAGCTGTTAGCAGCATCAGCATCTATTTTCCACCTATTTTTTTAAAACGAAAAGACATTTCAATATTTCGGTACTCCACTGACTGAGGTGCTGTCTGGCATGCCTTTGCGGTCTGACCCAGACATCAACAGAGAGATGTTGGCAGAGGCAAAACTCACTCAGACTATCTCCGACCCTTGTTGCATATTCAAAAGATGTAGAGTATTCCCTCAGAAAATCTCCTGCTAAACAAGATTATTAAAGCTGATCAGCAGTTAGTTCAGGTTTCTCTTTGTTTGCAGCATACTGGAATTTCCTCTTGTCCTGTTCATGCGGCTGAATTTACTAAGAACCTGGAAGCCAGAGGGCAAGTTCCTGTGGGGACACTCAAGCAGGCAAAGGCTGAAGCAAGGACCTTGAAGTACGAACCTCTCAAATATATCCAAGCCTTGGAGAATGCGCTAGTGCGGGGTGCTGGGCTGTCTTTAGACCAGCATGTTCCCTGCCCAGTATCCCCACATGAAGTGGGTGCCAGTGGGTCATTGGAGAACAAAGGTGCAATCATTTTCGTTTCAGACCAAGAGGGGAAGCAGTTTCTCAGCCGCGTGTTTGCCAAATGATTTGCAAACGTTTGAACCCCGAGCTAGGCACCAAAGTAAAAAACATACTTTTATTTCGATTGATCCCCACCATTGACCATGGCATTTCAAGGCAAAATATTTTCTGACATATATTTTGACGTTCTACCTAACATTCTATCTGCCATTCTTGCTGGCATTCTATCTGGCATCTATTCTGACATTCGATTCTTTTTGGTATCTATACTGGCATTCTATATGGCATTCTATCTGACATCTATTCTGACATTCTATCGGGCATTCTCTCTGACATTCTCTTGTGGCATTCTCTCTATAAACATTCTGATCCTGGGCTTGCGGTGGAGGTCCGGCGGGGAACGCTCTGATCCTGAGCTTGCGGTGGAGGGTTGGCGGGGAACGTGGAGGTCGGGCGAGGCTTGCGGTGGAGGTCCGGCGGGGAACATTCTGATCCGAAGCTTGCGGTGGATGTCCGGCGGGGAACACTCTGATCCTGAGCTTGTGGTGGAGGTCTGGCGGGGGACACTCTGATCCGTGCTTGCTGTTCGTGTCCAGCCAACACTCTGATCCTGAGCTTGTGGTGGAGGTCTGGCGGAGAACACCGCGATCCAGCTTGCAGTTGAGGTCCGGCGGGGATCACTTTGATCCAGGGGTTGCTGTTCGGGATGGGCCGGGAACACTGCGATCTAGCTTGCAGTTGGGGAGGAAGAGGACGAGGAGGAGGAGAAGGAGGAAGGCGGGGGGCCAGTTGACATAAAATGTAACAACCTTCACCTGACAGGTGGGGAAAAAAGGGGTTCGAATCCACGTGTTTCTGCATGTCGGCTGTGAGGTCCATGAATAATTTTAATTTGCGGAAAATCAAGATTGGTGTCGTTTTTTCCTGAGGGTGAAATGGATCAACATCCTTTTGTACAAGCTGAAGCTTCGTGGCAAATATCGTCCAGAGTATGTACATCGCGTTCACAACGATGGGCAACTGTCTGTGAAGCATCTGGGTTTGCAAGGCGGGGCATTGTCATCCCCATTTTTGCTGGCCCTTAAAGCCTACCCTTACTCTTGGCTCCAACCCGGCATGTAGCACTAGCCAGACAAATGGTATGATCGAAAACTTGCATTCTGTGCCATCAGCCACTGCATTCTGGCAGGCGTGCTTGCCTCCACCAGGCTTCTTATGAGCAGCAACAAGAAGCCTTGGCAATCTGGCGAGTTTGGGCACGATCTCGCCGCCATTGCCCATATGTGGCTGGACAACAATGCGCCTGACTCCAGTGAGCTACTTGCCTTTTTGTGCTTTTGCCTGTCAGTTGGTCAACCCATTGCCTCGCTAGATACTGCCTCAATCTGGAGCTACCAATATTCTTCCCACTTCCTATAATGTCTGTCAGTTGGTCGTCCTGCTGCCTTATTATATTATTACTTTATTGCCTCGCTCTGAAGCTACCAGGTTTGAGGAGTGCGCGGATGAGCTCAAGAGAGACAAGGAGGTGTTTGCATTGATGACCAACACTGACTTGCACGAGTACCTGAGGAAGTCCGTTGCTTGGGGAGGCCAGGTTTCGCAGCGAGTATTTCTAAACGTACATAGGGAGTTCCAAGCGCAATTTCGGCGCACAGGTTTGGCAACACTTGGCCCCTTCAGGTCAAGCTGAGCCGGTTCTTTGATTGGGCAGCGAAGTGGAGGAGATTTGAGAAGTCTTGGGCATTCCTGAAGCGGGTCTACAAATCATGGCAAGATTTGCGCGGCAACCAGAAGGGGCAACTTCCTTCCTATGATGATGCGCAGCAGGACCAGAACCCAGACCAGGACCTCAAGAACCAGGACAAGGGAGCCGACGAGAAAAATGAAACAGGTGCTGGTCCTGAGGAGGATGACGCCCCACAAGTTGCTTCACGTGGGCGGGCTAAAAAACAGCAGGACAAACTCTTCTCAGTTTTGAAGCAAATGCAGAAGACTCGGCATACCCTGGACATTTGCACCGACTTGCTTTGGGACCCAAATTTGAAAAGCTATGCGCAGATGTACATGGGCTTCACTTAAATCAACCTGTTTTAGCGCTTTTGCGATGTTTATTGGCTATTTCATTTCCTGCTTTGGGGAATAATAAAGCATGGGTTGGACTCTGTAGAAAGACACCAAGGATCTACCATGCACAGCACACCCTGATGATGGAGTACTATGATTTCTTGGAAGTCTTGAAGAACCAGGAAGAGACACGCAGATTTCTCGCCAACATGTCCAACCGACATTGGGCCGCTACTGTCCAAGCTGTTCTCGCAAAGCTCAGCTCTCATGAGGCGCTGCACGATATCAAGATTGACATTGCCCGTGTTGACTCCGACGATGCTCAGAACACGATTCAGAACTACTCAAATTTGTTCTTCGATCTCATCGTGCGCACAGCAGCCCACAGGGCATGGTCATGTCTGACGGTGTCGGATGTTGCCCCGGAACAGTGGAATGGAGTACTGTCGAGCATCCCAGCAGAATCACAACACGCATTCAAAATCATGAAGGCCGACGCAGAGGTTGTTGCCCAAGCGAGGACATCGTTGGCGGCTGGCGGCCATCCAGAGCAAAAGGCCGGGCAGTCCAAACATGAGACATGGTTGTTGACGGAAATCAATTTCTTTCAAAACAATGTTCAAGCCACGCCCAGGGTCTTCAATCCACACTTGCTGAACTTTGGGTCGACAAGCTGACGCTGGTGCAGGACCTCGTTTTTCTTTTTTTGAATCTCTGAATCCGTTTCATCATTTTTGAATGAGCGCAGACCCCAGCAGAATTTGTCAAGTTTGTGATTTTTTTGACACGAACATTTGTCTGGGTGATCGCTGAATGAGGACCTGTGGACGCATGGCAAGGCAACCTCGTGGAACCCGGAAGTCATTTACCAACACTTGCACAGGTTGGCATCTTTCATCCCATCCACGAAAGAATCGCTGGAAGATTGCATCGGGGACCTTGGCGATCATACCAAGCGTGATCAGAAAGGCGCTGGCTCAATGAAGGAGAGTGAGGAGCGCCTTTTCTTCTATCACTGTGTCTCCAAGAGATTGTCCAATGTCCCATTCCTGGGACTCATGGAAGGGGACCTTGTGAATAGTGAAGCCCGCTCTTTCAGTGCAAACCGGGTGTTGGTTTTTGGAGAGGACATGCGGATCAAAGGTGATGTGACTACGACAATTAAAGCTTTTTGCCGGAAAGGCGCGGGGTCTGAAAAAGGCTCCATGCGTTTACGGGGACACCCTGCAAATCTCCGCAGCTTCTTAGCCCATGTAATCATTAAGCTGCCAAACCATAGCCATAATTTAGAGAGCGTCGCAGTCCATCAAACACGCATCCATCCTATCCATTTTCAAAACCCAACACAGGTGACATTGCAGAATCGAAAGATGTGCGACCTAGTGGGCAACCAGCTGACTTTCGCAGTGTCTCAGCAATGATGGCTTTGAGACAGCGTGCGGGGCATGATTTTCAAGGCTTGTCTTCCCTTTGGATTGGAGCACTTTTTCAAGAAGGATTGGTGTTCAGAGAGAAGGAAACCGGGTCATGCTACATTTCTTTCGGCCATGTGCATTTCTGCTGCCTGATGTGGAGATTGAAACCGCTGTCGGCCCCCTGCCAAAACCTTGGAGCCGTACTTGTTTTTCCGGTGCTGCCACACCAGGTGTCGTAAATAGAGGTGTTTTCATAGGGTTTTGGAATTCACGATGCCTCTCTGCCATGGTTGGGCCCATGCTGTTCTAAGGATGATCTCCTGGCATGTGCAGATGGGGAGCTCATCACTGCGGAGGAGGCGCGGGAGAGGCTGGCTGCCAAAACGATTTTTTCCTTGGCCAAGCCAACTGACAGCCCTGACTGTGAGCATTGGGAAGGAATTCCTTGTGAGATCAGCTCCCCGGCTTTTAGCTTAAGTGGTTTTATGTTCCTCTCCCTCTCTTTCTTTCTCCAACTGGCCAGCAGTCCTGATTCAGATTAGGGTTTAGCTGAATTTCAATGGAAGAGGAAAGATGTGGAGACTAAAGTTGAATTGCCCCATTTAACACAGTTGAATTGGCTGAAGATAAGGTACCCCAAGCAGCAGAAGTGAGCACCAAGAACTTGGACTTCTTTTGCGCGTCACAGGGGCGCCTGCGACTATCGTCCGCTTCTGGCTCACGCATGGCTCTCTTCAAGTTGTCGGGCATCAGACGCCAATATTGCCCCACTTGTCAGATTTGTGCAAGGCGACTGGACTAAAGGTCACGCGCTTTGAGGAAAAGCAAGTTGGTACGAAGTCCCGTCTGCCGCTCGGCAGATTTCAAAGCCCTCTCTCTTATTTGGTCTTTCTTTTCCATTGTCCCTTCGAGGATGCTACCGGCAATGCAGCAAGTAGGATCATCCCCCTTCCTGGCACAGCAGAAAAGTGAATTCAGAAAGATTCAGAAAGAAATTGTATTTCGCACGGGTACCATTTCTTAATGTGTCTGAATCCCGAGCCGGTTTGCTGCAGCCCAGGATGGCCTTGATACGAGCGCACTTTCCTGATCTTGGGGACGAAGACTGGGCTGGTATGTTGGCCCGACTCTTGGAAACCTCCAAGTCCAAAGGCAAAGTGGTGGAAACAGCTGCGCTCGGTGAAGTTCTGCATGAACTCGAAGGCACCGATGACAGCAAACTTTTCGAGCAACTGCGTGAAAGGCTGACTACCCAAAAGCACGAAGAGCTCATCTTGGAGAGGCTCAAGGGGGTTGGAAGAGAGAAATCATCAATGACTACACCGACACCTTTGAAGCGTCTCCAGCCACCCATCAAGGGGGCATACCTGGTTTGGCAGCCTTCAGCGAGTGCTTTCCAGGGGTATTACCCCAAGGACTTGACAGAGAAACAGATGAAGGACCCAAAAACCAAGAAGCAATTCTCCACCAACAGGACCTATGGACCTGAGCGAAGCCAGGAAGATGCCCTTTGCTTGGTTGTGCGCTACTTGTGGGATAAACACAAGGCCTTCGGGAGGGACTGTGCCCAAAAACCAACCAACTTCCAAGTGAAGAAAGCCTTGGAGCAAGCAGTGCAAATCATGTCCGGAACAGTGGAGGATGAAGATGCGCCTGAGCCCACTGAACATGACCAGGCTGGGGGGAAAGGCGACTTGGGGGAACTTGCAGAGCCTGCAGCATCAGATGCTGCGGCGGTGGAGGCTCCTCCGGGGGAGGCTGCTCAGGAAGATTCGCCTTCTTCGCAGCGTGGCGGTGGGAATCACGATGATGAGGAAGGCGATGTGCACATGACTTCTCCTCCGCCCTCTCCTTCTGGCTCCAACGTTGGCTCTTCTGACAGCTCCTCATCATCCGGCAGCAGTTCCGGCTCAGATGATGATGAACAAGGTGGCTCTGGAGAACCGAGCGCTCCTGAGCCGAAAGCGAAAGCAAAAGGAAAAGCAAAAGCAAAAGGAAAAGCGAAAGAGAAGTCGAAACCAACGCCAAAACGCAAAGCAAAGGCTAAAGCCAAGAGCAAGACCGAAAAGAGTGACAAGAAAGGAAAAACTAAAGACAAGTCCAAAGAGAAAGCAGCCAAGGAAAAAAAAGAGAAGCCTAAAAAGGCGGCAAAGTCAGAGAGTGTTTCACAGCCAGCTTCTTCCAAAAGCGCGAAGCTCATATACGACCAACACACAGGGTTGGGTGCAGAGCTGGTGAAAACCCCGGCCTATTTGAAGAAATAGGCATTGCCGGCTGGAGTTGAGCAAAAGGGAGATAAATTTTGAGAGAGCATGATGGCACCCAGCCTTGATTTTCCATAGTTTCTAACCCTGTCTAAAACCCCTGTTTTGGCCCTTTAATTCTTAGGTAGTACTTAACCCCTAAGTATGGTATAAGTATGAAACCCAAAATAGGGGATAGGGTAGGGGTCCAACCGGTGAACCTTTGAAAAAAAACCAGGGAAAGTGATGAAACACCATCGATAAGCCATGGATATTATACCAGGGGGAGGTATAATGTCCATGAATAAACCATGGATTTTTTTCGGGTAGCCTATTTTCTGACGAACGCATCCCTCGAAATTTTCTAGATTCTAGATAATAGTACGTATAGCATTTAAATCCATAAATAGTTACATCATATCCCACTAAAACCTCAAGGGGTAGAGTTCAACCACACTATTGTTGGTTAATATCGGCAGTTTGTTGGTTGTTCATGAGTCCTTACCATGTATATACCGATCAAGTGTGCTGGGTAGCGCCAGCAAAGGTTAGCCCCATCACTCATGGACGATACCCGATTTGATCGGTTGGAATTTTCATTTCGGCCACATCCAAGGTATATGGAGATTTCCTAAATGGGGGTACCCCTAAATCATCCATTTTATTTTCGGATTTTCCATGAAATAAACCATCCATTGTGAGAACCCCCCATTTATGGCCATATGTATATGCATGTCCATACATCTAGAATTCGTCATGATATCTTGGGTTGCGTCCGAGCGAAATGAGTTTTTTTCCTCCTATGGATTTGGGGACCACCCAGTGAGCGGCAGAAGCCACCGAAGTCTGCCAGGCAAGCGTTGGAGTTCTATGTTGGGCAACTGGGCGGCAGAGACGTTTTGCTGACCACAACTGGGAATGAAGGGAATTTCCAGGCTGATGATGATGTTCCAGGCTGATGATGATGATGATGATGAATCATATTGTTGCAATTATTGTTGATTCACAGGCCATAGTATGAGTGACACACGGAATAGCACCAGTAACAGGAAGAGACGGAAAAACAAACATGAAGATCACAGATCACCAGAGACCATCAGAGACCATCAGAGACCATCAGAGACCATCAGAGACCATCAGAGACCATCAGAGACCATCAGAGACCATCAGAGACCATCAGAAACCATCAGAGATCATACGCAGATCACAGTGTTGGTAATAATTATCATGTTCTCCTATATTATCAATATATACATATATGATATATGGATATCAATATGAAAAATATGTAAATAGACATGACCATAAGCATAGGCATAAATCTAAAGATATAAACTGATACCATCTGGTTATTTAACATAGCCATGGACAATCACCGTTTTATAGCTAGGTAAACCATCTATTTCTATGGGTCATTTCCCATGGCTATGTTAAATAACCAGAGGGTATACCCTCTGGTAAACTAACATAACTATGGAAAATCATCATTTTTAATGGAAAAACTCACGATAAATCACCATTTTTAATAGCTATGTTAAATTACCAGAGGGTACATATAGACATTCAGATATTCCTTCTCCCAGTTCCCCGGTTCTCCCATCCCCTTCCAGGCCGTTGGACATGGACGAACATGTGGCCATCGCCATACAGGAGCGCGCCAACATCAAAGAGGTCACCGAGCTTCGCAAGGAGGTGCTTTTAGACTCGGGAAGTTGGGGATTGAACTTGGGGATGATGATTCATACCCTCTGGTAATTTAACATAGCTATTGAAAATGGCCATTTATAATGGATTTACCCATTGAAAATGGTGATTTTCCATAGCTATGTTAGTTTACCAGAGGGTAGGTATTTTCAGTGGTATTTCATGGATATTAGTTCATGGATATTGGGATTTGGTGGAGATATTCGATCCCCTTAACATGGTGAGGTTTTCTGAGAGAATGATCATCTAGTTTGCCCAGATGGTACCATGAAAATAACAGGGGGATTCCATTCTGACATACTGTGTAGACATTGACATCATTCCCTTTTGTGGTTGAAATTTACCATTGATTTTCAACATCGTATTTTTCTTCGGCTAAAGATGGGGAAAGGGATGATGCTTCACCATGTGAAGTTGGCGGTCTGAGTAGCATGATTCCTTTTGTTTGGCCCTCCACCAAGATCCATCAAACAGGAATTTCAGCACCAAGATCCATCGGGCAATGGCAACGACTGGCAAGGCACAAAAAACCGACTTCATGGCTTTTTGGGGAGTTTGACCCATACCGACCCATACCCAGATTTTCATTGGGCCAAGATTCATTTTGCGCATTCCTTGATTCGGCAGGTTGACGAACGGCAAACAGAGTGCAGCCTGGCCAGTGGTTTTAGCGCTGGGTAGGCCACTGGTGATGCCTGAGAAGTCGGAAACTTACCCAGTTATGTCAAAATAGCTATTGAACATGGCCATTTCTAGTTGATTTACCCATTAAAAATGGTGATTTTCAACAGTTTTTTGTATGCTTACCAGAGGGTATGAGTTGCAAACCACTAGTCACTGGAACCTGAAACTCTGAAAGTACTGGGAAACATGACCTCCGGTCATCAACCATGATCCCTTGTAAATGGAGGTTTTAAGATGTTTCTAGGGAAAATCATCTATAACAAGGGGGGTACTGGCATGTACTTTCGAATCTGATAGCTATGGCAGAAATACTGGGGAAGAGCCATGATGACAACTCAGCCAGACTGGATGGGAAGGTCATCCCCAACTGCTTTGTCGACTGGAATCGTTGATTGATCTTCCCTTTTTTGTGGTTGGGAAATGAAGAATGTTGTGCCGATGTAGATGTAGATGTAGATAGATAGATAAATAGATATATCGATAGATAGATAGATAGATAGATAGATAGATAGATAGATAGAACGATAGAAAGAATATGTGAATATGTTCCATTATCTAAACAAAATCCCCAGTTGAATTCCATTCTGCCCCCCCAAATCTTCTATTTTTCTCAAGGTGCCGATCTGCGGCGGCTCCTGGGTCAGTACCGCGCCCAGCGAAAGCAGGCGGAGCCGTCACGAACCGGGCGTTTTTCGGGGATCCTGAGGAGCTGGTTGTCCATGGCAAATCCAAATATGCCCAGAGATTGGTGGTTCCATTATACATTGGTGTCCTAAAATATGGATAAATATGGGTTCATTGGAACCCCCCAAAACCATTGGTTTTCCCATTGAATAGTTGAAATATACCCCAAACCATTGGTTTACATTGGAGGTGTCCAATTTTTTTCCCCAAATCTGAGATGTTTCTCATTTATTTTTTGGTGATTCCATGATACATTGGAGGTGTATGGGTACCCCAAAGTCCTATTGGTTTTCGCTTGTCGTAAGCACTTTTGGATGATTTCGGGGTACCCCCATGACTTGGGAAACCTGCATGAAGTTGGAGGAAAAGATGAACAAGTGGTGATTAATTTCTCTCAACTGTCATATCTTGCCAACATGTCTGAAATTTAAATAAATTTCATGTAGTTAGATTATCTGCAACTTGAAAAAATGGAAGAATTGTGAAGAACAATATCTTGGATAAGTTACATCAATCAGTTAGATCCCTGAATGATCCCTGAATGATAGATCCCCTATGTAAGTTAGATCCCTGAATGATAAGGTGCCCCAAACATGGGATGGTTGATCGGATCCCCAATAGTAATGAATAGGATTTAATCACAGCCATCAACTTTTGAGTATAATCCCTTCCCCCTAATCTTAAACACCCAGAAAGCCATGGGTTTTTCGTAGGGGATTTCCATGGATTTCCACATATCATTTTTTGACCATTTATGGGGCTGTTTAATATTGGAAGGGAATAAAAAGAACACATTCACCAATTTTTTGCCTTGGTATCCGGGGTTTTGGGAGCAGCCCTTCACCGCCAGGGGCTGGGGACGGACGAGGAGTGTTGAAGCTCAGAAATGCCGTTTTCAGCTGCGGTTTGTCCAGGAGTAGGGTACCCATGGGTACCCCCCCAAATCTGATGGTTGAGCAATGGCAAGTTTTTTTCGGGGTCTACAGCATTTTTGGGATTTTCGTTGAAGAAAGGATGGGAAGGATATCAAAATTCACCGGAACTTGTGGGGATGTTGGCAAGAAGCCAAGGTTTCAACCAAACATGTCCCTGACATTCCAAAAAATGCATTGATCCATGATTTCCCGCAGCCACATTCGATTTCATTGAAAAATCCCGATCTTCCAAGAATTTCCCCATATTTTCCCTAGATTCCCCATATTTTCCGTAGATTCCCCATATTTTCCCTAGATGTTGCCACGGTTTTCCGCATATTTTGCCACGACTTCCACGGTGAAATCCCCGGTGAAATCGGTGAGGCGCCCAGTGGACGATCCCCGGGCAGAGCGACTGGAGGAGCTGGAAGTGCAGCTGAAGAAGAGCATGGAGGCGCCGCTGTTGCTTGATGTTGACGCGAACTACAGTATAACTACAGTATATATAGAATATATAATTGTATATATATATAAATCCTATACATGTCATTTATATAATATAATATAATATAATATAAAATATAATATAATATAATATAATATAATATAGTATATATATATAGAATATATGATGTATATATGCAATTAATAATAACAATAATGATAACAATAGTGATAACAATAATAATAACAACAATAATAATAATAAATAATAATGATAATTATAAAGTATGATATGATATAGAATATAGTATAATATAATATATACTACAACTATAGGATCTATGGTGGATATTTCTGACATAGTGTTTTAGCTACGGTTGCTTGAACCGAATGGTTATTCATGGGTATTAGAGGTTAGTAATGGGATACTGATGGAAACATTATACAGGCAGTTCGCGGCGCAATTCAGTCGAAGAGGGGATACACAATCCACGAAGCATTACATCCTGGCAAGTTATAACAACGTGGTAACCACAATAAACCACCCCCAAAATCAGTACGAATGGGTGTATAAACCATCCCCAATTGGTAGGTTTAGTAAAGTATGTTTTTTTCTTTATTTTCCCACATTATACTGTATGTAATTCTTAAGTGACATCAAAGAATTTCTTGGGATTTAGGCACGATTGACGGTGAGCTCCCAGCATGGGGAAAGGCGAAACTGCACAATGGGGACTGATGATTTGCACATCATTTTTCGGTTTTAGACCAGCGAAACATGGGGCACATTCAAGCTTTGAAGCAATGACACAAATCTAATCGTATGTAATAGTAATAGAATGGGCTAGCGCCCTGGTGCCGCCGACCCCTCTATTGGGGGTGGTCTGGTAGAGAGAGAGAGCAGAAACCCATGCAGAGGAACCAAATAAGTTTAGGTGCCAAAAGATATATTTTGTCGGAGTATTTGTTTGGGTTGATGTTGAAATCACCATTCTTTTCTGGGACGGTGTCG
>Ga0126342_10002283_pt1 | contig 29493 bp, 21 predicted proteins | sample Cyp1metagenome_FD_92528 | JGI IMG/M metagenome (GOLD analysis project Ga0126342, IMG submission 92528) | Coral microbial communities from Lord Howe Island, Old Settlement Bay, Australia - Cyphastrea 1 metagenome | ecosystem: Host-associated > Invertebrates > Cnidaria > Coral ...
AAAAGTGTTGCTGAGCCAAAACTACAAACATACGATGAACAACTGATCAACTCGACCTGACATCTCAGGTCTTGTTGCTGCCATGATAAGGTGTTATCACTCAGTTCCCTCGTGAGAATCAACCAACTTATTGGAGGTTATCACCAGGGTTATACCCATTCATAACCCCGACTGCAGCCCCACATCACCCAGCCACCCTCGGGACACCTCCGACCAAAGCTTCGTCGCTTTGGCCTTTGCGGCCTGGAATTTGCTTCCAGATCTGGGCAGCAGTTCGTGATCCGGAGCTGAGCCCACAATAGCCTTTGCCTGCGCTGGACATACGCTGATGCCAGCTACTTAGCTAACTTGGTTTATAACTAGGCTACCCTCTGGTAATTTAACATAGCTATTGAAAATGACCATTTATAGTGGATTTTCCCATTAAAAATGGTGATTTTCCATAGCTACGTTAAATTACCAGAGGGTATCTAGGTTCTATTGTCGATATCTATTCTTAGATTCTGGATGAGTTTTATCTACAGAAAAAAACTGGGGGGGTGATACGATCCCCACCTCCTCTTGGTAAGAGATCGGGCACAGCATATGGCAATGCCACACCCACCTCGCAGGTTAGTTCGGCCGGAAAATGGCTCATTTAATTCGATGATTTACCATGATTTATCTATTAAAAATAGTGGTTTTCCATGGCTATGCCTATGCTAAATTACCAGAGGATACCGAGGATACCAAAGGTTAGCAAATTCTGTTTAATGGCTTGGTCTGCAAAAAATAGGGAACCCCCTCATGAATGCTGACCGAGCAGCTCCACATCTAAAGGAGGTATCAAACCCTGGTGCCTTGGCTCACACTGGGGAAATCACACACAGTTGGGACGCAAAAACGACAGTTGGGGCATGATTATCAATCCTCATTAACATCACACAAATTAAAACATACAGGTTGGGCACCCCCAGTTATAAGTTAGTTTATAGACCACATTAACTATAGTTATATCTACCATAAACATCCATAAACTATAGTTAAGCCACTGTCTTGGGGCCCCCGTCCTGTGGGGTGTTGAGCTACTCGGATCACTCGCATCGACCAAGGGTCAAGGAAAAAAATGGGGGTTTCACCTGAAAGAAGGAGGAGAAACACCAACTCGTTTGCGTGGATATTTGGTGGAATATGCACACACAAACATTTATATTATAAATATGGTACATTATATATTGGTATGTAGATGTATGTAGTATAGTATGCATCAAGATTATTTGGGTTTGTCCCAAAAAATGGGAAACAATGGCACTGTTTCTGAAAATCATATCGTAACCATTGATAAACCATCAAGTTTGTGGGTATAGTATATTGTCAGACAAACCCACATGGAAATTGGATAAGATAAGAAAATAGCTGCTAAAGTTTGCTAGAACCAACCGAATCACTAGTCTGACTAGACAAGGCTTACTTCTGCCAGACCGGTGTTTCATGGTACTTCAAATGTGGGAATGCCAAAAAACACATAAAAACACGAGATCATCAGTAGAAAAAATGATGCAATTCCCATGTTTCAATCCCTGAAGACTTTTTGGTCAGTTGGAATAGGGTTGAAACTAAAACATATACAGTAAAACATATCTGAAAGCACCAACCACCAACGACCAACATCAAGCTGCCCATGCTTGGCCAAGATCGGAAGCCAGATCTGCTCGTAACGCCGTATGGCTTCCAGAAGCAGCCGTTGGTTGCTATACAGAGCAGGGTATTTCTCCACCTCCTGCGTAGAAAAAAACACCTACAGACCTACAGTGACCTACAGTAAGGGGGTGACTTTAAATCATCCCAAGTAGGGTTATGAATATCCAATCAACATCAATAAACCACAAAGGGCGCGATGAATAGCCCACAACTCCCATCCCTTGCACTTCAGCAAAGATTTCGGCACAACTTTGGATAATTGAACGGGAGGTAGCGCGGTGTAACCGCTTTCGATGAGAATCAATCATTGGATATTGATGGGGGATAACATTACACATCTTTTATCAACTGTTCAATAGATGCAAACAACAAGCATTTGACATCGGCTGTGTTGCGTTTGGATGGGATTCGCTCATTTTTCCTTGAATTCGCACCATGACAAGCTACTGCTTAGTTGGGATAAGGTGATGTGATCCGCGCACCACTCCCACACTCCCAAAAATTACGTTTAAGGATTCTACCCATTCCTGGGCCTTCACTTTCATGTTCTGACTCTGAGTGGCACATCTTGCGCAAAGCAACTTACACATGAGCACACTGAATCACATTGTAATCACATTGAACATTTCGATACATGTCGTGTATTGTGCAAACTCAACTGACAACTTGGAGGTGCAGTTCGAGTAAGTGGCTTGTAATACATGCTTGTATAACCATGTCATTATAGTTGTCGGGGTTCTATCCCAACTCATGGCGCTGAAAATCCCTATTAGTAACCCACCAAGCCCGTCGTCCTGCAAAAACTGGATCATGTTAAGGCTCCCCTGCGGCGAGGCTGGGTGCTGTCCTGGGCCCTTGAAAGCTCACCATGAATTCTCACATCGTTGCTGGGCCTTTCCTGTATCATCATCTTCCTGCCCCACAGAAAAAGAGATCAACACACGCACACATTATATATCATATTATATAAATATATCAGAATACTGATATATCGGCGATGTTTAGCAGCAATTGGACCCTGGGGTATGCCATGTTATAGCATGTTACAGCCCCATCAGTGAAATTATGTCCTGCTATGTCCTGCTCAAAAATCGAGGGGACGGTGTGGATATACGTCATCATCTCCAGATTCATCAATTGGGGTCACCCCTCAACCAACCATTGGAAAAAGGACATCTATCTGGATCAATTCCTAATTCACCTGAAAAGTTCGGCCAGTTAGGGGATCCTTCCCCCGAGCCAATTCCCATCGTTCCAGTGACATCACAGGCTTCGGGCGTAATCATGTGTCATCTATCCAACTTCCATCAACGTCCCCACGCATCCAACAATGTCCCACAGCTGCCTGCACCAAATCTACATGCGCTTTGGCAAATGTGGATGAGCTCACCTAACGATCAAGTTGGAGACCATAGCTGGATCCAAGGCTACACCCCTGAGGGAGTATCCAAGTGTTGGATCCATCCGGGCTATTGATCTTCCATTGCCATCATTTCCGTCTTTTATGTCGCCAGACAGCAACCCCTATGGCCATTGTTTCAGCCGCTCACACTATTCTTGGAGTTTATACTCCAGCTCCTACCCGTACTACCCTCGAGAAAATCAGAGGTAAACGTATAATCATTATAATCATGTCATATCATACATAAAATCACAAAAGTACATAAAGTTTCATACAGTGTTAGATGCACCTTGCAAGGATTTCATTCGGCTAGTGGTGTCCTCTAATGTCCTCTATTGCTTAGCTTGGCCGGGACCTCCAATCCCTTCCAATCCCATAGCAGGTTCCCCCTGAGATCACCTTACGCCGTGACCGCGAAGCACAGGGACCCATGGCTGTTGTAGCACAGAGACCCATGGCTGAGCCGAGACGGTTCCTGGAGAGCTGCGCGTGGGAATCACCTGCCAGACCTCACCAAGGGGGACAACAGGAATCCATCATCCTGATGGCACTGAAAATGTCATGATTCATCGGAATTGAGTTCGAACTCCTGCTAGAGGAGAATAATTACTGAACAAATCTTGAACAACATATCACCAGAACCCCAGCCGATACCCCAAGCACTCGGCCAGCTCGATAATCTTCATGCTGTCGCGCTCCAACACCACCTGCCATATCCCATAGGATCCATGTACGGTATATATGCTAACATTGGGGGTATATTGATGGTAAATGTTCCCATATATAGCAGCACCATGGATCCTATGGGTATCCAAATCCCAAGTGATCCCAAGTGATCCCAAGTGGCAGTGGCCCCCACCAGCCAGGTCCACCCGCTCGTTGCGCTCGTTGAGGAAGAGCACACCATCCAATCCTTCGAGGCCATGCTGCAGCAGGTACTGCGCCACTTCCAAGTTGCTCATCCCAGTGACCTGTGAGCAGTGCAAGAAACCTCTTGGAAAATCCTAAAATCTTGGGAAATTCTGGATTTCACATGATCTAACTGACTTAAACACTAAAATACCTATAAACATTGGGATTGATGCTTGATTTATGACGGGAAGTCACGAAAATTGTGCTTACTTAATGATTCTCGCTTCATGGACAACTATTGTATGACAATCCTTCATATTAATATAAAGGGTAGGTTAATCCCGAACTAATCATCGACCAATGCCAGTGGTTTTTTAGACGCTCGCCTTAGCTTTGGCCTTTTGTTTGGTAGCCCCAATCTGGATGGACAGTGCCCAAGTGGGCTAGTCATGATAATTGATCATGGGATGATGGGACAATAATTGGTGGGATAATGATTGGAGAATCGTGGAATACTAAACATTGAATGCTTGAACTGCGGAGATGTCTGTCTTTGATTGTCAACTATCTTTTTCAGTGAGCCTGATTGCAGCCAAATATATGAAACTAGGGCATCCAAAAATGGCTTCGGAAATATCGGAAATGTAGTTGCTGGAATCTAACCATGGCTATTCCATCTAAACACATTTCACCAGTCTTGGGCTCCATAACAACACAGCTTCACGGGGGTCAATGATGTATGTATCATCTCAAAGATACCGTAGCAAAAGCAGCATGGTAGAACCAAGCCCCATCATGGCCCTCCACCCCTTAGGCACCCCCACCAAAGCTCCAGAGTCGATCAGGGCATGATACTTGGGCCTGGGAATTGCCATGGGATGGCCATCAAAAACCAATCAGGAAGCGGGTACTTTCTGGGGAATTGGGGAAGATTGGCATAACATTGGGGCCCTTTTGGATCACTCAGAGCTTAGGAAGTCAAGATCTTCTCAGGGAACGCATCAAAGAATCCAGGCCCGAATCCCGGCCCCACTACAGCTTGCCTGTTCAGGCAACGCGCTGTGGCCACCTTTCAGCAGTGCCACATGGTGCCAGCCGGCAATGCTAAGAACCACCCACTTCATGTGTAGATACTTATCCAAATTCAGGTGCCTGGAAGACATTGGGGACACTAGCAGACTATGTGCTCAACACAGATTCCATGCTGGCCTCCCACCCCACCACGTCCGGATTCAATCTCAGAGGACTGCAAGACAGAATGTGGAAAGCAGAATTCAACTTGAACATACTTGAACTACAGTCACCAGGAAATGCCCAAGCACCCGCTGCAGCTGCCATTGGTTTTACACTCAAAGATTGGCAGAGGGAAAATACAGGTTTTGAGAGGGGCGCCAAGTGCCAAAACGCCGCAATTCGCACAACCCAAGCCACTGCCGCGCTGCCGGGCAGCCTTCAATTTCTATGTTCCATGGCCTCTTGCACGTAAGAACCCCCTGGGCCTCCCCCAAAAAAAGTGGGTTGCTAAATGAATTGACTTCAAATGCCGTAGCAGGTACAGTACCAGTACTGGACTGTGTTTAAAGTGAAGGCATGTGCGCCATGGTGTGAACATGATGTGTGAATATGTGGTATGGCAATCCATCCAACATGGGAAATCCGTATGTTACGGTCTCTAAATTCCTGCTGATGTTGGTATGACCATCCTCCTCCTCCTCCACTTAATAGGTAAATCTAATCACTTTTGATCATGGCACATGTGACACCTTGACAGTTCTTATTGACATCGCCGTTGGTTCAGCATCTTCCTTTTATCATCGTCATGACAACCAAATAGGGACAGCGTGGCAGTGTCGAAGGTGGCCGGCCAGTGCCAGTGCCAAGGCAATCTACTGACATAAGTCTTGGCTCCGCGTCATGGAAAACAACCCTAAAACATTGGATTGTTGGATTGTTGCCGTTCCGCAAAGTACAAAAGGTATAGCTGGAATGTAACATTTCAAAACTGGACATGAGTATTTCTTATCAACCAAAACATTGAATTCTTTGCTGTATGTCCAGTACAGTTGGGGCACCTTGGCACTTTGGGATAGTTTTTGGGAGACTTTCGACTTCGCGGGAGCCAGTCAATTCATAACAGTTCCGGTGCACAGCACTTGGTCACCGTGCACACGGGATACTCCCCAAAGATACACGAGAAATCTTTGGAGCGTGGTAACAAGGTGGCAGCTAGCAAGTAAAGTCAGCATCAGCAACAAGGCGCCATCAAAATTTCAGATCTATGCTAAAGATGGGCGCCAACTATCTACTCTCACTGCATTGATGTATCCTCTGCGGCTGCGAGAAGAGATATACCCTGGACCATCCTGAATCCCCCTGTGCAAAAAAGGCAACTGTGCATATTTTGTTTGTATGTATACATGTGTCTATCTACATATAAAAATATAAAATTATATAGAGTATGTCCAGTAATATGCAGCTTACATCATGTTATCTTAAATCTAAATAATTATCTCGAAGTCTCGAAGGACATCTGGACAGAGGGGCACCAGCATAGTCTAAAGCTGATGCTGGAAAGAGCATTGAGCACGCTACATGAGTGGCTTCTCAAAAGTTGTTTACCCATTGTTTCCCAATTAAAGGATTTCTTATGACTTCTTCATACTTCTTCAATGCTTCCATCATCAGTCTTGACATCATTTCAGACACACCCACCTTGAATACCCTCTGGTGATTTAGCAGTTAACGGGGAAACTACCATTTAAGAAAAGCTGCATTCATCTATTTCCATGGGCCATGGCATTGGCTTCCAAGCCAAACTGAACGAAATGACCGGAGGGTATTCCTTGGTGTACAGACTCCCAATGAGTCCCAGGCACGGAAATCAAACCAGGATATACTCCAGGACCTTCTTGGGGAGCCAACCATCCACTGGAGAGTCCGGACGTTTCGGGCTGATGCGCTCTCCATAGACCCATCCTCTTTCGGCCTCCTTGGACACAGCGATCAGGTCTCCCTTCAACAGGCCCAAGGTGCCAGCACCTGGCGGTCAGTCGATTGCGGCTATATCTTCCAGCTTCCAAAGGGAGGTTTCCTAAAGTGGATCCCCAAAATCATAGGTTTCAATACTAAGTTGTAGTGGGATAGGTTTACTAAGTTGTAGTCATTCATAACGACATATAACGACTGGATGGTCTGGGGGTACCTCTATCCCACCTTCTTCAGGCCATTCTGCAGCGACTCGGCAAAGAGACACTCGCTTGGCCACAGCATGAGGTACCCAACCTGTCAGCAGGCCATGTCCCGCGACCAGGGGTGATACGACTTGACCAAAAAGCTCTAGTGGAACACCTTGACACTCACATTTCAACACCATTTCCACTGTCAACCCACTGACAGAAGGCTCCGGTTGCATTTGTGATTGTTTTTGCCATGGTCGCTGAGCTATATAATACCTTCCACTCATATTAGATAGCCCCCTACCGAAACTTTGTTTTAGTATTGGATCTGTTCATGACTTGAGAGTCAGTCATAGGGGGTACGTAAATATGATGTTGGCTACATATCCCCATTTCAAAATGGTTTAACCATCATTAAGAAATGGGATTGTTGGAACTACCCCCATGTCCCGTTAAACCATGTTAAGCATTGGTAAACCCATGTAAACCCCATGGTAAACCCCATTTTGGATGGTTAACACATGTTAACACCACAACAGTCGCGGCGACCCATGGGAAAAAAGAACATCGGTGAATCAACGCACCACGTGCCTTCGCTCGGTGGATCGCTCGCTTGTTCTCCATGCTTCACGGTGGCGGCATAGACCCAGCCATGAGCTGCGCGATGCGAAACGTTCACCAGGGTACCTTTACCTCGCGGTCAGGGTCAGGGTCAATTCGTGGCCGTACAACAGGAACCTCAATTTTATTGGAGGTACCTACCATGTATTTTGGGTCTATGCATATAAGATTATATAAGGCAGGCATAAGGGCTATGTAAGGGGATACCCCAAAAACGGCCATTGAGTCAGGGAATACCTTCGGGCACGGGCGGGGTGACGTTCATGGGGAAGAACCCTGGTGTCCTTTCCATGGATAAGTTGGGATATAACCCCCATAAGTATGGTTCTATTATAGAGTCAATCAGTCAAGGAATATTTCAGCTACCTAAATCAATTGGAGATACTAATCTGTGTAAGGTCTATGTCTATGTGCCTATGTAAGGGAATATTTCAGAAAAATACGGCCTTGTATGGTACAGTCCGGTACAGCACATCCATTTTAGGATCCTGAAATGTCCATTAAAACGGTAAGATCTATAAAGTCAACCCTCGCTTTGTACGCACAAAACAAGTGGGTCAAAGTACTAACAGATGATTGGGTAAAACATGGTAAAACCAAATTTGATGGGTACAAACGGAGAAGGTAACGTCAACCCTGGATTTTGTATGTATGATTAATTATGATTATGTATGTATGATTATATAATGTCTATCTCTGGGCTGCTAAATCTTGAAAGAAAGTATAGAATGCAATGAAACACTGGCAACTGATTTACTTTGTTGGGGTTGCCCTCTGATTAGTCAACGAAATCCCACGCTGACGCTCACTGGGATGTGCCTGGGTAAGTTGCGAACGTGGGAGCTTCAAGATAAATCCCAGTAGTACAAGCAATGTAGCAAGAAGAGGCAAGATATGGTAAGATTAAATGAAAATGTAAAGAAAACATAGGAAAATCACGTCATATGATTTGAATCAATGGGGACATTGATGAAATGAACATGTATTGAGTACAGAAATGTCTCACAATTCGCCCAGTGTCGAACTCGCAGCTGACCGGTCTGATCCGGTTCCTGGAGAAAGCGCTCGGTTCATGTCCAATTTCGGGGCTGTAGTTTCACCATGTTTAACCCGTAGCCCAGGGTCTCCCAAAGTCACCACTGTTGAACTCCCAAAGGGCCCAGAACCCGAGATCATCCATCCAGATTTCCATCTCAGTACGGCAACAGAACCAATGCCTGGACGTGCTGCAGAAACCTTGTTGGATGCAACGCTTGACCCTAGCTATGTCACTGAAAAAAAAGGCTCAAGGCTGGGCCAATCACTTCCCAGCCAGGGCTCCCAATCGTGCGTGGTGATGTGGAGGAGCACCTGGGCTCCCTCGTTGGTTTCACCATCAGGAGGTTGAGCAGGCGAAGGGCCAGCTCCAATCGATTGCCTGTAGGACAATTGCAAAAATTTCAGGGTCCAGCAATACATCGCCGTAAGGTCGGCAATCCACATACACTAATTGATTGGTCATGAGTCATAATATTAATTCATTAGAGTACCAATGAGTACCAGGTTGCCTGGGTTTCCGCAAAACAAAAAACAGCAGTTGATCTCAACCAATTGAGTCTCTTTATACTACTGTAATTAAGTCGGTTGACAAATTTGATAGGGATTCCCCCATGGATTGTGGCATCCCCAATATATTGCTTAGCATCATACCCGCCTATAATTATCAACCGCCCGGTTTTTTGAACACTGCTCAACTAAGAGTGGAATAGATTAGCCCTGCACTTACCTGCCCCGAAACGTAACGCCCCACATCCAACAGCAAAAACCCTTCCAAGTAGCTGAATGCCGCCGCCATCGCCGATCCTTGGACACATAGGCACAAAGATCGCATGTTCATCCTCATCACTGGTGATGATTTCCAGTTCACTCCGAATATTATACCCTTTGCTCACCCCAAATTGCCATGTAGGGTAAAGACTGAAATTGTCACAAGCATTCGGCCAAGTGGGTGGTTTACCAGCAGCAAGTTTATCCTCTAAACAGTCGAAAACTCATCCGAACAGTGGTGCTGGCTGTACCAGCATCAGCTGTCCCAACATCCGACAAACAGCATCTACAGGTGTATATATATATAGTTAGTGTCAGCATTAGCTATCATATGACTTAGGAAACTCAATTCGTAGCTCTTTGGTTCCCCATGGTTCCCCAGGAAAAAAGAAGGGAAGATGGATACCCATAGCTCCCTCCACTGGATCGTTAGCTTGGCAACTGGGAGAAGGCCAGTTGGTACGGCGCCTGGAAGTTGGGAGCTGCTTGATTGATGGGTGACCTGCGGCAACGAATGGAAAATGACGAAACGTCAATGAAGATCCGTGAACACATGGGAAATCAATATGGAAATCGAAAGATATCGAAAGTATGTATGTAGTTTTACAAGCTGATGATGGATTGATGGAAGATTGATCATTGAGGTAGATCTGTGAGGTGCATACTCCAGAAATACAATAGACAATAGATCTGAAATCATATATGAAAGACTATCGAAGTATCATGATGTATATACAGAGCCTCTGCAGCACTAACTCTGCGATATGCCCTTGGCACTGCTTTTCCAAATGCAAATGGACATATTAGACATAAGCGCTACTGCGGCATCACATCGGCATCACTTTCTCTGGAATTTGAAAAACTATTTGGCTGAAGAAGTGGACGGAGACAGTCCGTGAATTTGGGCACAAGTGGCGTGGCTGAGAACAAACTAAGACATATTCAAAAGATCTAAAAAACTTAAAAGATGCTAGAAGAGGGGGACAGAAACGGATAAACCCATATCATCCATGAATCATTAATCCATATGAATCCATATCACCCATATCATCCATTAACCCATAGGAATCTCCAGAAATTCAGCCAGGTCGCTGCACGCCAGACGGGGTACAGCCGGTGGCCACGTTGGGACTTGTGCCGAACTGCGTTGGAGACATGCACTGTCCACCTGGTGGAGGGCTGGGAACTTCACCCGAAATCTTGCGACATCATGCTGCTAAAATGGGAACCTATGGGAATCTGCAAAATCCCAAGAAAGGAAAAAAAAATCTAAAGTATCAGAGGGATCTCTGCTTTGCAAGATCGGTGGCTATGGCGGTGACGATGGGTGACGATGAGGATGATGAGAATGATGAGGATGCTGAGGAAGATGAGGATGACGATGAGGATGAGGATGAGGATGAGGAGGATGAGAATGAGGATGACGATGAAAATGACAATGACAATGACGGTGGCGGTGACGGTGATGATGACAAAGAGGATGCTGATGCTGATACTGCTGATGCTGATGATGACGACGATGATGATCATAATCATAAACATGTTCATGAACATGATCATGATCATGACGATGATGATGAAAATGATGACGATGATGATGAAAATGATGACGACGACGACGTCGACGACGACCACCACCACCACCACCACGACGACTTCGACCACGACGACCACGACGACCACGACGACCACGACGACCACGACGACCACGACGACCACGACGACCACGACGACGATCTTTCATGATGATCATGATCATGATCATGATAATTATTAATTAATTATGATTATGATTATGATTATGATTATGGCACGATCTGGCATAGGCCTAGCGCACTCCAAAGTCTATCCAGCAAGCCAATCAAGACTCAGCCCGGCTGCGAAAATTGGCTCGACAGCCGAGCCACAGGCCACGGGCAAAATAGGCTGTCCTTGTGGCATTGAGACTGGCACTGGCACCATACCAGGACCACCGGGACTATGGCCCTGCTGATAGGGCTCCGCCTTGGCGCCGGGGGCAAAGGCAAAACGGGAGAAAACCAACAGAACCATCCATAATTGGGGAGTTATTCCAACATATTCCAACCAGTTCTGGTGAAATTGGGGGTGGTGTATTGGTATGAGCTTACCACATTGCTACATCATTATCACACATTATAGAGTTATCCTCGCACTTCACACTCTCCAGACTCTGGACTTTCTATAGTTCATCAATCATCATTCAAGCCTTGGCATGCTTCCATTGAACGGCACTTTCATCATCTCATATCATCTCTCATCCACCGTCCCTCCGATCTCTGCAGCCGCCAAGGTACGTAGGGGTAGGAGGCCCCACCATACGGCTGATCTGCCAGGGCAGAGGCTCCTCCAAAGCCAACGAAAGGCTATGGCGGAAAAGTTGGTTCATGAATATAGCTTTAACCAACTAGAGTTAAAAAGGTGGATATAGCCTAGCTATATAATCACAAACCAACTAACCAACTATGATATAACTATAATCTGCTATAGTTGTAAACAACTATAATTCGATGGTGCATATGGCTGCCGGTGTTAGAAACCAACTTACTGGCCGGTCTTTCCTTCCAGATTTAAACAATGCAAGTAGCAAAATTACTGTACAATAGAGGAGAGAGGAAAAAAAACATGCAAGTGAGGGTGGGTTGATAAAATACTGTACAGTTGATTAAAAAAGTGAGCTACAGTAACAGTAGTTATATACTGTACAGTTGATAAAATTGGATACACTATATAGATACAAGACAACGTGCCAACACCTGCCCCAGGTTGACAACGTTTCTAAGCGGAAATTTTCCATGCCTTGATAGTAGAGAGGCGGATGTGCGTAGCTGTGTGGGGCCACTCCACCATACATGCCACCATAATGCGCCACCATTGGGTCTACATGACCTGGCAGATCGCAGCGCGAGCACTGGACGGACAGCAGATTCAGAGGGCTACCCTCTGGAAATGACTAATAGTTTGCTCTTGAAAATTGTGCATTTATTCACTAGATTTACCATGATTTACCTATTAAATTAAAGATGTTGATTTTCCATAGCTACGTTAGTTTACCAGAGGGCTAGAATCATCTAGTGGAATCATGTCAATGTGTCATGGTGTTTTTTTGGTATCAATCAGGAGTAATGAATCCTTGCACCAGTTGCCCAGCAGGCTCCCTAGGCCTAATCAGATGTAATCCTCAATTTCACCTCGATTGCATCCTGCCAATCCCCTATTCTTGGACTTAAGCTATCATGCAATTGGCTATATGTACATATATGTCATATATGTACTGTCTATATGATATCCTATTACATCCTCATCCTGATCTATCCCCAGAACTTTTCTAACAAGCTGGTTAGTTTATTCCATTGTTTGGAATATTGGTTAGGGTTATATAACTCGTACGGTTTAACCGTCTAGTCAATTTTGCCGCAATCCACCATGGTCGATTGAATCCGGACACTAAATAATAACAATACATTCAAAGTTTTTCCACCCTTTTAGTGGGTGTCTAGCCAGCCAACCCCGCACGACCTGATCATTTTGGAGGTCCTTGTAGGGACTATTGGGAGGATCATCCCACTTAAGAATTGGGACAATCCATAAATCGGGAGCTTACCACCACCAGGTGAACCAGTTCCAATTCGTGGAATGAATCCTTCCAATGTTTGGCGACACCCATGGTGCACAAACTGCCTTCTCTGATGGTGGTGGAATCCCTTTGCCCCACCATGTTCAAGCCTTTTGCTACAGGCAGGGTGCCCCAAAGTTTGATAGTTAAACGGTATTATTCCACTAAAACCACTAAAAACTAGGGGAGTAAACCACCCATTTTTGAAGGGTGTCCATGAGTAGTTTTACCATGTTGCTACTGCCATCATTGTGATTAATTACTACAATCATATTGCTCTGCCAGTCGTGGAACAACATGATATATATATATATATATATATATATATTTTAAATAATGCATATTAGAGTTTACATGTGCTTTAGGGTGAAGAGGGTTTGGGCTTTACGGAGTCGGGTGTGCCATCATCATCATCATCATCATGATCATTATGATCATTATGATCATCATGATCATCATGATCATCATGATCATCATCAGCAGCAGCAGAAGAAGAAGAGTCACTATTACCCACCCCGTATGGAACAAAACAAAAAGCATTTTAAGGTTCTACATGAGGTTCAGGGATTCAGGTTTTGGGTTGACCATGATCATCGCATCGTCATAATCGAAACAATAGTCATGACCATCATCATCATCATCACCATCACCATCATCATCAGCGTCATCGGTCCAAATGCTCATTGAGAGCCCGGGCAAACCTCAGCGTTTTGCCTTACTATATTGTTGCTTTTGTTGTGGCCGTAGATATTTTAATCCTTTTTTCCTGTTTACAGTAAAAAGAAGTGCCCCACAAAGATCTACATTACATAAAGGATATTCCCAGTTCCATGGATCAAGATTTGATAGTTGATTCTACAATATGTTACATGTTCCTCAATTATTCTTATTGTTATTCTTCGTCTTGCCACTGTGTTTACTGGAAAAAAAACCGCCTGGATCCGAACACTTGCTCCAAAGGTACTTGGATCGTCTTGGATCCGATGTGGAAAAGGAACATCTACCTCTGGTTGTTTGTTACAGTTACAAAGATGTGCCTTGACTTAAGATGGGCTTAGGGGCTTTACAAAAGGACTTAGGGAAGTTAACTTGAAGTTATGTTAAGTTATGCAACAGGATTTTAAGTTAAGTTATATCTTTTGTATCTTTTTAGCGTTAAATTTTGTAGTTTTTTTTTGGCAATTGTCATATGATTTTGGGAAGTTCCGTTCTTCCCGCTGCATGTCGTTCCCTTAGCTTTTGATCTCGAAATGTGAAGAGTTTCTGGCAAAAACAGCGGCTCGGGTGAGCTTGAGAAAGAAAAACCGCTACGGATTTCAGTCTTGAGGAAACACAAAAACACACGTTTTTAACACATATAATATATAGATATCGTTTCATTGCGTTTCCAAGTGCCATGGTGGTGAGAGGTGGAAACACAACCGCGTTCCCTTGCCATGTCGGTTTTTCATGAAGATACCCATGCGCGCTCCCATGTTTCGTAGAAACACATCCCGGACGTCGAGATTTTTGAGCACCATGTGTGTAGATGTGGAAACACATCTTTAGCACATACGCGTTTACCATCACTTTTTATGTCTCTGTGTGGAAACACATACATATGTACTTGTTCTGGAAGTGTCAAATCTAGGAACACATGCACGTTTCCTTGTTTTCTTCTCTGAACAACAGGAAACACATGCGCGTTCCACGCCAACCTTGTCTCATCTTCTCTTAAACAACAGGAAAAGCCAGGATTTGAAGTCCTGCAGCGTCGCTCTCTGTGCTATCACATTTCAGCTGCAGCCATGCTTCCCGTGAAATTGTGCTCCACTTGAGAAGAAAAATTGTCCAGCCATACAAAACATCCGTTTCCAGGCCAAAAAACAGCTGTCTTTGCAAACTTATTTGTTTGATTTTTTTTATGTATCTGCTATCTGATGTTATATCTCCCTATCTATTGATATAACTTTAACATGACGTATACAAGTTACCCCCATTTATAAATATACTTGAACCACGTTATAAAATTAAATATACAACATATAAAATGATTGGATGTCAAGGCACAACATTGTACAGTTTGTGACCTGGAAGCCATGGCCCAGTGAGTTTGATGATTCGTTATGATTTACCTCTTCAAAATGGTGGTATAGCCGCATTTGCTATGTTAAATAACCAGAGGCTAACATCATGATGTGAAGTAATCAGATGGTAAAATGCTGGCTTGGAAAACCTGGCGATGTTTTCAGCACCCGAAACCGACCCCGGCGGCACGTTCCCGGCCTTGTTGCGGCATCATCCCCAACGGCATCGAGGCGAAGCCTGTGAATCCGCTGCCAAAGCCACCAGGGTGGAGGATGGACACCTGTCGCGCCACCAGTCCTCAGCCATGGGCAGCCATGGGCAGCCATGGGCTACGGCAGTTCTGGAATTGGGGATGGCAGATAGATGAAAATCATGGGATTTTCATGGGACATCTCACGGGAAAAATATGGAAATATGGGATTTCAGCTATATTTCAGGTGGGTCAATGGATTGATACAAAGGCCTTAAATTGCAGGAAACATTAGGGCCTCCGAAATCTCCCAACCCTGAATGGATTTTTAGGGATCTGGGATCCTACTTGGGGGTACAGTGTGAGGTTATGGGTATAAGCATCGTGATAACCTCCATAAGTTGGGATATAACCCCTATAAGCCTATGACCATATGCTCATGGGTTTTATATATATATACTGTATATGTATTATATTATATATATATATATGTATATGCTTACATATCCACTTATTACCTCAACTGCTCCCCCAAGTAATGCTGGTTCTGTTCGTTTTCGCACGGTGCCATGACAATTGGGATACCTCATGGGATTAATGCAGCCATGGGGTGAACTAACCCTATGTATAAGTAGTGTAATTAGTCATCACTGGGGTGAACAAACATAACTAACCCAGTTAATGTCGGAAACCAATCATATCCCTACCGTTTGGAGATGGTTTATGGCATTGATGATGCGATAACACGAAGCTATCAAAACCCCATGGGTTTTGGATGGTTTTTTGGATGGTTTTGGATTTAAAGAAACCCCCCACATTTCCGGTGTCTCAGCAAACAGTTCATCAAATCCTTGGATCAACTGTATGAAACTCTAGGTAGACTTTTCATGATTTTTCTACATATAATCGTCTGTTAAATTAACATAGACCCTGGCAGATAGGACTTGGAAGATTAGTTTCAACTAACAAATGGTGATTTTCAGGGTCTATGTTTATTTACCATAGGGTATAATCGTCTGTCAACTGTTTGGTTAGTCTTGAAAGGCATGCTACCCCAGACGGGATCTTGCAAAAAGTCGACGGTTGCAGCGTAGGAGCTGTTGCTTGTTCTTTATCACCAACCCCCACCAGAAACAGGCGTCTAGAACCTGGATAAATTGCAATAATTCACTAACTTGAAATGAGGATTTTTCCTTGGGATAGTTGCCCCTGCTAGTCATCATTCCAGTGAGTTTGCAATCAGGTCATCCAAATCTATATATCCTCTGGTTATTTAACATAGCCATGGAAAATCACCATTTTTAATAGGTAAACCAACTATAAATGGGCCATTTTTCCATGGCTATATTAACGTATATTAAATAACCCGAGGGTAAATCAAATGTCTTGCAATTTATCCATCTATCAGGTAGCTGCCCAAGCCACCCTGCCCCCAAGCCCGGCCAAGGATCTGTTTTTACCACCTTAGAAGGGGGATTCCACTGGCACAGTGGTCCGTGCATGTCATGTGTCATGACGTTCGTCTACCGGATCTTGGCAGTACCTGGCCACCTGTGTTTGCATAAATCCACCATTTAGAGTTGCTTGTTGCATCAATGATATAAAATCTCCGTTTATAGGGGATGGTCCATTGCCCATGTTTGATTACCGGAGGGTAGTCATGAAAAATAGTCCACCACTATGAATTTTATAGTTGATTTTCTCATTGAAACCTTCAGCTATAGTGGATTTTCCAGTGCAACTTCTATGGAATTACCATGAATTGCCGTGATCGTGTGACTACAGTGATTCACCTGCCATGACCCCACCTTCCATTTTCATCACACCCTGGCAGGACACTTTTCTTGTGATGATCTCGTTCGACGTCAAATTCCACCACGGTGCCAGCAGTCAGCTCCACATCTTGGAACTGTTGCAGCAGAGCATCCCGATGAACAAACAAGTCCTCGGTTCGCGTTGGCGTCGGCAACTGTGAAGGATACGGAGCTTCTAATGTGAAAATCATCGAACTACATGATCTAAATATGATGGCCTCGCCTGCCAAATACATGTGTGCAGCTGGCTGCTACTGCCAAGCATCTCCAGCGAATTTGTCGGAGTTCACAAAACCTGACAGGGCGCACGGTTTTGATGTCTGTCTCCGTCGCGATTTCCCCAAGTGCTGGAGCTTTTTTTAAAGAAGGAGCTATATAAGGAGGAATGACTGGACTGATTTTCATCACCCAAATGATGAAATGGGGAACTCTGGCAAAAGGAAGCAGCAGTCAAAGCTGAAACTCCCATGTTGTTTCAGCACCGAGGAACCCCAAGCACCCTGAAAGGATCGAATCACGCCCTGTAGGCGTCGACCAATCCAATCGCAAGGCCGGAGCAATGCGCTGGTGGTGATTTGCTTGGCAACTGTACGACCTGGCACCCCGGAAGCTGATTGTTTTCTGCGCCTGTCACCTGTTGCAACATTGAACATCTCATATTGTCGGCTGTGCCATGTACTGTAAGTATACAAACCCAAATCGAGGAGCAGTGAATAAAAATAAGGGACTGTAATCAGGAAGCAATGGGCACACCAATCAAGTCTGACACTCCGCGAAGTTGTTGCGATTCTCCCTTTTGATGCTGCAGTGTGCAGGGATGGCGGTCTCATGACAAATGTTGTTCGCCATAGAAAATATGGAGTGAACATGTGACATGAGTGAGCATCAGTGAACTATAATTCGCACCATTGATAGTACCATTTTTTCACTACCATTTCAAAAAAAAAAAAAACTTAGAGATGATGCTACTAATTACATATCTAATTACTAATCCCTGCTACTTCAATCAGCTGCGCTAAATCTTCCAATCTTCAGGGCCGGCAGCCTCGATCATCTAGGGCAATGTCAAACTCCACAGCTTGACCTGAAATCGCAACTGGGGCCCCCCAGGGATGGGAATTCAGGCCGCCAGGGCGCCAGGCCTGTGCGCAAAGGTGGTTGCCCATCTTGGATCTGCTCTGGTCCCAGAAGGAGGTTGTCCTAAGTTCAATTTGAAAAAAATGTGATTTCAAATGGACGCATCCTCATCCACAAGAGGTTTTTTGGCGGGTAACGCAATGATTTTCCGTGGGAAACTGCTACATTACCCTCTGGTCATTTAACATAGCTATGGAAAATCTATGAAAATCCATGAAAAGAAACCATGTTTCCTGGTAGATCGTCTATAATAAAATGGGCCAGTTTCCATAGCCAGGTACAGTCGGTACAGGTTCTGGCTGCTGCCGGATGCTGCCGGGCTTCTCTATGCACGAACAAGTCTCCATCGAAGGCTGCGGCATTGAGGAAGCCCCAACGGTCGGCGAAACGCCGCACGTAGCCTCCACCGAGTATCGCGGTTCCGGTTGAAACGGGGACTGGTGGCAGCCGGGGTTCTGCCCCAAAGAAACCGGACCAGAAACATCCAGAAACCACCAAACCTGGACCCAAAATGTTGGTTTTGCATGGCGTTACCAACAACAAAATCTGGATCGCATGGGATAGAACGGGATATGGGACTGAGAAACCAAAATGTCTTGAGCAACTTCCACGTGGATTCAACATGATGCAACTGGCGTTCGACCCTTTGGATGGGTATGTACATACATAAATCTTATATATATTTATATACGCATGTGCGTGTTTGTAATATAGCTTGGGCACATTTATATACTATAAACATCTATAAACCAGTCATGGCAAAAACTGCCTATGTTCTATATCGTCTCATGCAATAATAAGGCGTTGCCGCTTATCCCTGTTTGGCTCACGGCTGTCAAGTCCACAAGATCCCGCACATGGAAACATAGATCCAAAATATATGGTAAACCTGGATTTCCGCTGGTGTTTTGATTGGGGAATTTGGATGCACAGGATCTCCGCCAGTTTTCGCCGTTGAGGCCTCTGTGCCTTTGACCCAAGCCTCAGCTCATGCTTGGCGTCTGTCACACCAAAAAAAAAACACTGGTCCCATATGAAACAACTCACTCCCCTTGTCATAGACTCTATGACAACCGTGCAATATGACAAACTGCAGCTATCTCCAGCTCAAGTTTATACAGAAATAGGCCGTGGCGCCATCAAATCCAAGAGGCAATCACTAGGCTTGCGGCCAACTACTGGCTTGAGTGCAGTCGCGTGTGGCCTTCCACGCTCATCTGCTTGCACATCAAACTCCACACTTTCCTGGGAAGGCGAAATTGCCCGGCCTCCTAGGAGAGATCGTTGCCCCCCGGGAATAAATTTCTTGCCCCCGATCTTTACGGAACAGCGAAATAAAACCCTCACATTCCCACGATCAACGTAGTCACTGCACAAGCCTTGCAAATGAGAACCACAAGTTACATCTGCATGCGCCAATATTTCCAAACTGCTGACTCTGAGATTTTTTGTTCTACCTTTCAATGTAATTTAAACTGTTTGGCATAATTGCTCAAACCAGTCAAAGCGCTGACGTCAACAAACCCCAGAAAAGTGCACTGAGGCAAGTGAGACAATGAAGTCCCTCTATTCCAATGTTCTCTTCAGACCCACCTTTGCGCGACGCTAATTAGGTGGAGAAGTGTCATCCTCTTTGAACTCGTAGTTTTGACATTCCAACATTACCTTAGCATTTCTGCAGCACCCCGGAAAGCCAGGGGGCCTGATGGAACCTGGAATTCCTGGAACCTCCGACCAGGCCAAGTCCCGAGAAGCAGTCTTCGAAAGATGATACAATTAATTCGATTAATATATGATATATAATATATGCATATATTCATCTTGATATATGTGATTGATTGAGGAAACCAAGGTTGGACTAGTATCCATGAACTAATCCCATGCGCGCCTGATTACACGGTCGCACCATGTCGCACCACTTCTGCAAGCCAAGATGCATTGTCTGTTTTGAATCCCAATTCACCTTCGAAGGAGTGACTTTTCAAAAATCCTGTGCCACTTTGCCCCACAAACCTCGCTCGCAAAGCGCACATGTCTGGTCGACGATGTTTCAAGCTACTTCTCCAGGTTCCATCAACGACATGTTCGAATTGGCGACGTCTCTTGAGATGGGAATCTATGGTATACCTCTGTTCAGTCCCAGCGCCATGTTCCTTCCAAGGGGCTTGGTGATCTTCCCCTGCAGCCTTTCCTTAGTGATACATTTGATGGTTCCCATTGAGTGGACCAGGCTCATCAAATGAATCAAATGCATGCAGCAATGCAACCCAACACCCAGTGCCACAAAGAAAACGATGGCAAAACAAACATTGCAGGATTGTCGCGGCATGTGTTGACTCAGTAAAAACCGAAAAAAAATCCCAAACAATGCTCACTTTACAGGTGACCCGTGACGAAAAATTAAGAATAGGGACCTGGAGTAGCTGCAACACACCTGAAACCCTGAAAACATCAAATATCCCCATTATATCTCAAGTGGAGTCTTTCAATCTAACCGTGTAAGTTATAATAATATGTATATATATAATAATAATAATAATACTAATAATAATAATAATATGTATTATGTATATATATATATAGAGCTATAAGTTATACGATGTTATAGGTCAAAACCGTAGCACTGAAACATCACAATACTTGGTTGTTGTGGTTGTTCATCCCCAACTAGAATTTTTGTTTCCGGTCCCGGAGTCCCCATATCCAATTTTCATATCAATCCCAAAAAATATCATTAAATATCATATCCCCAAAAGCATCAATTTTGTTGGGGTCCCACTTTTTTTTTCCAGTTCTCCAAGCTCTCCAAGTTCTCCAAGCTTCATGTCGCAGCGTTAAAGGATTGCTCACGGGTCCAGTTGTCACGGTCCCGTTGCCCACGCCAGCCCCGTTGCCAACGCCAGGCGCCGAGGCCTGGCTTCCAGCCACGCGCTCCTGGGTCCCGGCAGCCACTGAACCCACCGGCTGCGCGCCGGGGGGCAAGGGTGCCAGGCGTTCGGCCTTGGCGCTGTCATTGGTGGATGGATTGGTGAATGTCACTGGATTGGTTTAAGGGAAAATTTACAGGAAACCATGGTTTTTACCATCAAATATAGGGTTTTCCTGTAAATTTTCCCATCATCCAATTCTATGAGAATGGATTGGTTGATATGACAATTATGAAATATTATGATAATCGCTAACTGATCTATATATATCTATATATAATATATGATCCATGATGACATGATATGGCATGCTGTATGCATGCTGTATGTTTTTACCATCTTATATGGGTAGAAATGATATGCATCCATGGATACTTTTCATAATGAAACACCAACCTGAAAAACAATGCCCTTTGGCGATGATTCCAGAGACGTCGCAGTGAGATCATTACGTAGATATCTGTGCTTCTATATATGTATGTGTGATGACCAACTCTGTGTAAAATCAATATGTTACAATACAAGAACGGAGCTATATTATATATATATATTTTATATTATACATTCAATTTTATCATAGTTTATCTATATTTCATGAACCTTATCCTATCTTATCATCCTAGGCACTTTGCTTAACTTTGCAATGGTGGAAACAATGATTTATATTCACCCATGGGATGATCAAAGATGAATCTGACAGCTGCAAGCCTCCGAACACGATATCACTATTGATCATATATCTGCACTGTCTTATATTGTTTTCAAGCCTTTACATTTAAATATGTTTTTTATATCTTTTCATATCATCTCCACTTCTCAAAGTGAGGCCACTGTTGATTCCCCTATCTTCCAGCTCCATTTGCAAAGGCACGGTGGCCACATCAGGCGGCATGGACACCACGCCCACGCCATCTAGCAAATCAATCGCCACGTCAGTCATCGCAGCGACGTCAGCGACGCGTTTCGGCGACCGACCTTCGGATCGCGCTTCCGCAACGGTCCGCTGAGCCAATCGTGCGTTCGGCAGCCCCCCAAAAAAAGGGTTCAAGCCTGAAAACCATGTGCGTTTGGGTCAAGACATGATATCCCAAAATTATTCGGAATCCCTTTTGATGGGTAGACAAACCATTCGAAATCATTAGAAATCCATATTTATGGATTCTTGCAGACATATTTTGGGGGACAGTCGGACTGGAGTCAAAAAGCCTGGCGGGAAAAGCAATTCAGAAAGCTTTAGAATAAGCGGATCCGACAACTGGAGTGGTTTCAAGCCATTTTTGTTATCCATATATACCACATTATATATATATGGCTTGAAACCATATACCATATATGATTTTAATGCAATATTAACCATATACGCCATGGTAATACCATGGTGTATATGGTTAATATTGCATTATTATACTAGATGGTATAGATATTACACCATATATCAACTATATATACCATCTGGTTATGACTAACATAGCCATGGAAAATCCACCCATTTTATAGCTAGGTAAACCATCTATTTCTATGGGCCATGGCTTAACCATGGCTATGTTAGTCATAACCAGAGGGTACCATCAACCGCTCCAACCGCTCCAGCGGCTCCAACTGCGCACCAAATCCAGAATGCTCGAAGGGCTCCACTGACCCAGCCTCAGTGAAACATCAAGGGATCCAAAAAAACCCGATGCGCAAGGGCTGCTGTCAGGAACTTCGGCATAGAGATCATATCAAATATGAGCTCGCTGAATCTAGCTATATCTAACTCTAGTTGAAGAACCATTGTAGTTCATGTGAAATATATGTCAAATATGATCTAATTGGCAAACTCCGCGATCTCCATTCTGCTGGGCACCCTGCTCCACAGTTGTGACCGTCTCGGTGTTACTAAGGGCCTGCCGTCCGGGGTGCAACAGTGCCTATCTTGGCCACTTCGCCAATATTTCAACCCAGAGATCCATAGTTTCTATCGCCAAAGTTAAAGATTCGCACATCATCTTAAGGTTTCAGGGGAAAGGTCCATGTTTTTTTGTTCCTACCATCATTGGATTGGTTTTGTTGGGAAAATCTTCACCGGAAACCATGGTGTTTTTACCATGATTTCTATGGGGGTGTCCGGTTTCAATTTTCCCAACCTGGACCTGGCCTGCAAGACCTTGCCATCGTCTCCAACAGCGTAGATACAGCGGCCCAAGGACTTGGGCCTTGCCACGGCGTCGTGGCTTGGGTCACCCAACTGGGCGTGGTTGAGGACCGATGTAACCAATAAAGCATCCAAGTATACCTATCCCGTACAAAGTAAGGAGTGTCTGGATAATATGAAAATATAGCTAATTATGTATATTTATACATATTTATACATATATATATATATATATCATAACATATTGTAACCAGGTATAAAAACAATAGTACATATATTACAGTAATTTATGGTCACAGTCACTATACTAATCTATATTATAACTATGACATACATATAACGCCATATAACTCCGGCCACAAAAAACAGGGGGCGGCCACTGGGTGCCCCAGGCAACAAGTCGTTGGGCGTCCCACTGAAACCCAAACATCGACCAAAGAGCTGTGGCCTCGCTGGTGATGTTTCCAAGGGAAAAGCCCAACATCTACCAACATCTACCCAACCCCTAGATTTTTCCAAGGGAAAAGCTGGTTAAAAAAAAAAAAAAAAAGTTGAAACGAATCTTTCAAGCCAGATTTGCCAGGGTCTATGTGAATATTTACTGGAGGCTAATCATTTCAATGTAAGATTACTGTAAGATGTAAGGGCTATAGCGGCTATAAATTGGGAATATCCCCACTAATATGTCTAAAAATATGCTACAGTAGCTCCATTTTAGGATCCTGAAAATCCCACGGATCATTTGGAACATGATTTCCGTGTACTTTGCCCATGAAAGGAGCCCGGAATCAACTGCCCAACACATAATTGTTTTTTCAAATATCGCATAGTGTAACGACTTCAACTTCATCAGTTTTTCCGCCTATCGCTCCTGTTTCCAGAGGCCCAAATTCTGTGTTCCCCATGTTCCGTCCACCTTAAAGTTGCTGGGGGCTAATGGTGATTGGCTCAGACTTTGTTATAGTGAACCCAAAAAAAGATCGACATGCAATCTTTACCATATTAGTACAAGGTGTTTTTTTAGTTATTTTCGTTGCTTCATAACCATCAACTATAGTTAGATGAGTGCTTAATATCCCTTACCCTCTGGTAAACGTTTACATAACGAGCTGGAAAGATCCACCATTTTATAGCTGGCTAAATCAACTATGTTCATGTGCCATGTTCAGTAATTATGTTACCCTCTGGTAATTTAACATAGCTATTGAAAACTACCATTTATAGTGAGTTTTTTCCATTAAAAATGGTGATTTTCCATAGTTTTTTGTATGTTTACCAGAGAAAAGTCATCACCAGGCCGGCTTTCGACCCAAAAAACTGAGCCTCCGGGCCCAGCGAGCTCTTGCCCCGAGGCATGGAGCTGCATCTCGTTGCGGTCCAAGGTGCCGGACTGAGGCAGGTCGCTGAGCCAACGGAGCTGACATAGCTATTGGTCATTGGGTTGGTTTAAGGGAAAATCTTAACCGGAAACCATAGATTTTACCATGAAATATGGGGTGTTCCTGTAAATTTGCCCTAAAACCAATTCCATGATATTGGGGAAGTTGGGAAGTCCACTAGGAATATCTATTTTTATCTATTTCTATGCATTTGTTGATGGGGAAATCATCTATCAATGATGGATTTTTCATTGCCATGTTTGATAAAATTAGAGGGTAGCTATGGAAAATCACCATGAACTCATAGATTTCACGGGGATAAATCATCGAACTAAATTGGCAATTTTCCATAGCTATGTGAAACATGTGATTTCATGAATTTTCATCCTTTACCTTTTTACCATGGTTTAAGTGGGAGGCTGTGTAAAAAGTAATGATCTGGGAAGGGATTGTTTAATTAACATTAATTAACATACATCGAACACATCAATTAAAATCCATTAAACATCTGGATGAATTAAAATTAACATAGGATCCATGGTGCTGGTATATATGCTAACATTGATTGGGGGTTTTTGTTGATGGGATCCATGGAGCACCAGAAAAAAATAGCAGCACCTAAATGGATCAGCCCCACTCGCCATTGTTCGTTGACCCGAGTCGAGGCCGTGGCGGTAAAAACGTAATGTTCCAGCCTTGGGACAAGGTGAAGGGAACTTGGATGGGCCTTCGGATTGGGATTTTATCGGAATAGAATGGTGACACTTGATTGGAAATAGATCTATAAATATTCCTATAAAATCCCATATAGAAAGAAATATATAAATAAAATAAAATTTGATGGGAATATGATTTGATCAACTGGCTGTGTCTGAACAATATCTAATACATACAGGAAACACAGCTGTGGCAAATTCAAAGACCCTTTGGGACCCTTTGCGCTTATTCCGATGTTGAATTTTGATGAATTTCGCAGGCCATACTGCTAATTTATATTGACAGCTGTAGCGATCCAAATCATAGGACGGATTCTGAAGGCTTGTGACAGCAAGACAATGTGGAGGTTTTGGAGCTTGCAAGGCCGGAGTAGCCGACCCAACGGTTACTGATTTCGTTGGATAATAAAATCCATACTGCTTGCTGCTTCCAGAAATTCCCAAAATCGTTCTCTTTCCCTACGGATGCTGGAAACTGCGCTGCATGCCATTCTCTGAACTGAGTACATAGAAAGAACAGCAAGAAAAGGAACCAAGCTTCTAACATGATCAGAACCTCAAACTTCCTCCCAATTGGATGTTTCCTAACATGGTGGTTATTCCCCCAAATCATCCATTTAAATATATTTAAATAGGCTTTTCCATTCTTTCTCCATCCAGCTCTTGGGTAACCCCCATGACTTAGGAAACCTCCAAGTCTTCCCAACCACCCAACTTCCGCAAAGTCCGCGGGTCGAAGGGACAGGTGTCGGATCGCCAAGGGCGAGAAGCGAAGGACCTCCGAAACCACTTGGATTTGCCTCGCAGCTCAAGCTCAGTGGCTCCAGATTTTTAGAGGTTGTGTTACTATAAGGGGAAAGGATGAATTATGTAGAAGCCTTACTTTTCCCATACCTTTTTTGGGGCTTTAGGAATGCTTACTATATGCTACATTAACTAAATTCATGTACCCTCTGGTAATTTAACATAGCTATTGAAAATCACCATTTTTAATGGGAAAATCCACTATAAATGGCCATGTTCAATAGCTATGTTAGTTTACCAGAGGGTAACTTCAATTAAATTGTGAATTCCACTATCTTTGGAGGTTCCTGATCTGGGATCTGCTGGTTCCTGATCTCCTTCTACCATGTTCCAGAGAGGATCCTCCACGGATGGATGTGGTGAGTTACCCGGGCAGTAGGCAAGCAAGTCCCCGGGTAGTAGGATATCCCATCTATGGATCATAACTAATTATATATATATATATATATATAATTATATATATATGTGGTTTCCCATCTATGGGACTACAAAATGTTCGACCCCCTAGGGATTTTTGAAATCTTATGGCAGTTACTATGGTTCTTAACCACTGGGACGATCCTCCATCCAGCCACCAGTTCCTCAGCTGTCGACTCAGGATCCGAGATGTCCAACAATTCCAGTGGCCAAAGCCGGCGCGGACAACGACTCGGCTCCCTGGGGCAGCTGGGGCGGGGCCCCGGGGCCCCGCCGGGTCTATGTTGGTTTATAGAGGCCATGAATCCTATAGTTCAAAGTCTCAGAAACCATAAGTTATGGAGTTGTGTTCACCAACTTAGCATAACTTAGCTATCTAGGGGGGCCTCACTTTGTATGGACATTGACGGATTGATATCATGAATTGAGACTGGTTTCCTACCCTGTCAGTAAAGTCTTCAACAGGTTGGGGGTCTAACAACTTTAGATGCGTCTAGAGTTTTGCGGTTTCAGATGGTTTACCCTCATCCAACCCGGCGCAAGCCGGAAAAGTCACCTGAATAATAGTTCGATGATTTTCGATGATTGGCCAATGGCCATTTATAGATTCATTTTTTGATATTTTTGCTGATTTCCGAGCCATGTCAATTTTCACCGGCTTCACGGCTTGCCTTTCTGGCTCGCTTGCACCCGACAGTGATGGCAGCTTGCCTTCCAGGGATATCCCCCATGGAAAAACATAGGCATATCACTACAACTACCAATACACCATGAGCCATAAACTAACAACTAACTGCAATATGTTATAATATACCACAAGAAAGTATAAATACTAGTGGTAAATGCATACCCAGTATACCCTTGAAACATGATCGGTGTAGTTTACACTTTTTTTTAGTACACAGTTGCTATTGGATAGTATACTGACAAACCTCCAATAGTTGATAGTTATCTTATATGATGGATATGTTCTACCCCCTAAGCACCAAGTTTTATATACCCTATGGGTATCACTTGATATACTTGATACTGTCCTCAAAATAATGTGGATATATGTGGATGATGTGGAAAATCGCCATTAAATCCAACAACAAACCTCCAATATCGCACCTTCCAGAACATCGCTAGAGCCGTTGGTACATGCACGCCTCAATCGCACACAAGGCTTGGGCTAGAAACCATGCCCCAAATGGGCTATGTCCAGTTGAGATCATTTTGGCGGATGCTTTTCAAGTGCGCTTAATAAGTTTGATTCGGATGGATTCTGATAGATCATTATTGATTTCACTGATTTCCCATGGGTCTTGATGGATTTAGTGAAGGAGAATTCTGGATCTGGGATGATTGTAGATGTTAATTAATCCCTTCTTCCTATTACTATCGCCCCCAAATCGTAAAAACTCCCCCAGATTGTTCGTTTTGGGAAATTTCAGATGGGCCAATTTGATTTTTGATTGATCCCCTTTGGAAAACAAATTTAAAAATTAAGGTCCAATTTGAGGGTTTCACCCCTGATTTAAAAAAAAAAAACTAGCCAACACTGTTTTTTTTGGGTTTCCGTCCTTTAAAATCCAAAAAAAAAATCGTTTAATCTAATATTACTAGTAGTGGAACCTTCGAAAGCCAATTTTTGGCCATATGTTAATTGGAGTTTAAAAAGGAATTTGATCGATTTTGAAGTAGAAACTTTTTGTTTTGTTTATTAAGGTGGTTGATTTAACATTAGAGGAACATTCGAAATCCAACTTTGGGTAATATGTCAATTGGCTTTAAAAAGGAAATTCATTGACTTTAAAATAGAAATTTAGTTTCTTTTTTAAGGATTAATGTTGGGAATCGTCGAAATCCAACTTGTCGAAATATGTTAATTGGAATTTAAAAGGAATCCCATCGATTTTGAAATAGAAAGGTGTTTGTTTTTCTCCAAGGTTTTCAATTGAGTAACAATTATTAGGGGGAAGCTTCGCACCCTAATATTAAATACCCCTTAATACTAAAAACTACCCCTATATTTTCTTGGGAGGGAGGTTTAGTATTAGGGGGAAAGGGATTAGTTCAACTGGCTGCCACTCGCAAACATGGCTGCATTTAACACGTCTGGCTATGTCTGGCTGAGATCTCCAACTGCAGCGACTTGGACTTTCGAAGCTCGTCTTTGGCATCGCCAACCCATCTTCCGTCCTGGTCACAGCTAAGGCATGCATCCAGAAGCATCGTAGATCACATTCCCACCCAAGTTTCTTTCACATCTTTCCCATCCCCAAGACGGAAAGAAACTTTGACCATCCCAAACAAAAACTAAACAAAACCGAATATCATTAATTAAATTATGTATATATATATATAATATGTGTGTGTGTTTCTCATGTGTTTTTTTTCTCTAAACCTCTCCGCCAACACATTCACTCCACCCGTTGATCCCTCGATGTGTGGAACTCCTCGGTGAAGCCACGGACGCGGCTGCCGGCCCCAACCACCATAGCCACGTAGGCTTGGCACGCCATGCGCCGGTGGAAGGGGACGCTACTCTCCTTAGCGCCGCCCTGCTTATTGTACTATGAGTCATGTGTATCTATAGGGAGATAGCACATGTGTATTAATTATATGTATGTCAATGTATTATGTATATTGTGTATGTTGTGTATGTTGTGTATGTTGTGTATGTTGTGTATGTTGTGTATGTTGTGTATGTTGTGTATGTTGTGTATGTTGTGTATGTTGTGTATGTTGTGTATGT
>Ga0126342_10002284_pt1 | contig 29493 bp, 21 predicted proteins | sample Cyp1metagenome_FD_92528 | JGI IMG/M metagenome (GOLD analysis project Ga0126342, IMG submission 92528) | Coral microbial communities from Lord Howe Island, Old Settlement Bay, Australia - Cyphastrea 1 metagenome | ecosystem: Host-associated > Invertebrates > Cnidaria > Coral ...
GCGGAGAAGCATTTCATAGAGATGACGGAGAGGTCATTTCATAGAGGGTTCCCACTTGCTGTCTGGATGTTGGCTGACGGAGGACCATTTTATAGCCAATTTTCTCTATAAAATGCTTCGTAAAGCATCCTAGGGAACAAGTAAGGGGTATCACATATAGAATACTTGAAAACACTGGGTGGGGGCGGTGAAACACGTCATACCCAGATATATAAGCTCGCCATGTGCTTTAGATGCTTTAATCATGGTTAAGTTTCCCTGTGATATATTAGAAACACATGGTGATCTATGCTAGTATGCCATGTTTTGTCTTGTTGATTTTGCCATAGAATGGTTTACCTTCTGGCATTTTAATATATATAGCTATTGGTATTGAGAATCATGTTTTTCAATAGGTAAATCATTTGTTCATCCATTTGCTATAGCTATATACCAGAAGGTATAGATCATCATTTTCACATTGATAGCACCACTCTTAGTGGTTAAATCTCATGTGTTCACGTCATACCTTTGATGCTGAAGTTACTGCTTCCACCGTTAAGAAAACAAGGCGAGGTCAGTTATAAATAGTTATAATTTTTGTTGGTTAAAAGAACCATGAATCCATATGAATCCTATGAACTATAGTTATATTATGTTGTATTAGTTACCCTTTAGTTATTTAACAGTTCGCCATGGAAAATCCACCAATTTTTAGTTCGGTAAACCATCTATTTCTATTTATTTCTATGGACCATTTTCATCCATCTATACCATGGCGAACTGTTAGTCATAACCAGGCCGGGTAAATGTCTTCTGATGTCCTTTTCCCCTGAGCCAAACCCTCCATTTCCAGGGGATTTCCCAGCTAAATTTCCCATGGTAAATCACCATGTTTAATAGGAAAATCACCATTTTTAATAGGTAAACCATCTGTAAATGGACCATTTTCCATGGCTATGTTAGTCATAACCAGGCCGGGTATATTCCCAAAGAATTCCCCAAAGAGATCCCATGGATTTCACCCTTGGCGCGGCCAAGGTCACCTGCGGAGCGCCTGCTGCCCCGGGTTCAGCGGCCCAACCGAGACCGAGCCTTCTCCGGCAAGGCGCAAAAAAGGGCGCGACCGGGGGGCCGTAGTGATGGGTGATAGGGAGTAATATTAACAATATATTACTATGGGTCATTAATAATAATCTTATCTCATTACTATGGATCATTATACGGAGATATCAATTATATTACTATTACTATGGTAATGATAATGTTATAATTTATGGTATTCAATATTCAATATTCAATATTCAATATATTACTATAGGTCATAAGTAATGATAATGTTATCTCATTACTATGGCATACTATGGGTCATTATAGGGAGATATCAATGATAATAATCCATAGCTATGTTGATGGTTAATATTATTCAACTATGGGTAATATTAGCAAACTATCCTATATTATCATCCATGGGTTATAATATTATAGTTATATTACCGTTATTGGAGATTATTATGACCCATAGTACGGAATCTATCAACCAACTAGTATAACGAGATGGGATGGGGGTATTTTTAAATGGCTCAAAAAAATATTGAAAGACACGATATACCACCCTGTAAACTAACATGTGCAGTTCGATGCGGAAAAAACAGCATGAAAGTAGATCATATTATTCCGACTGCAAAAGCACGGGATTTCCACATATATCTTCGTTTATCCTAGGGTAAGTTGAGAAATAAGAAGATGTGGATATCCATAGATTGAAAACTAGCAAAACCACAGGAAAACAATTGGAAACTCGACCATCCATGACCCATCGCAACCTTGACCGGTTCCCACCGCGACCGCCAGGTCTTCAAAGTGGAGTCGTAGCGATCTTTTGACCAAGCCGCTGAGGGTTGAAGAGCTTGAAAAAAGAGGGCTTCAAACAGATTGTGTTTCCATGTTGGAGGGTATGTAGCATGGACAGTTTCAAGAATTGATGTTTTTTTGTTCCTGATTGGAGCCTTTTTGCGCTTGCTGGAATCTTTTGGAGCCGGTGGTTTGTGTTGATGGAGTGGATAATCCCCTGAATCCTGGGATATTTTAGACCAGTGGTGAGGGATCCCCAGCATATGAAAGTTGAAGCGAGAGTTTCAAGTAAGAAACACATCATTCAAAACAACGGTTCATGAGAGTAATTACCCTCTGGTAATTTAACATAGCTATTGAGAATGGCCATTTATAGAGAATTTTCCTATGAAAAATGGTGATTTTCCATAGTTATGTTACTTTACCAGAGAGTAATTACTTGGATGAACCTGCCAATGTTGATGAATCATGTGGGTGCTCCAATGCTGCATGGGGCATTGAGCACATCATTGGTGTTGGCATTTGGTTCTTACCAACAATGGAACCCAAAACATGTTGTGAAGATGCCAACATGTTGCCCCACAAGTTGTCTTGTTTTCCCCCTTTCAGATATGATATGCGCTGCATATATATATACATAGATACATATGCAATTACAAAGGAATATGTATATATATATATAGAATATAGATCAGTTTCTCTTCAAAACACCATGTGTTTTCCAGTGATTCTTGGTTGCAGTAGTTATGAAACTCATTCTAATCATGATATATATATATATATAGAAATATCTATGATATGTGTGATATTCAATCCTCTTGGTCATATCAGTATCCCTCATTCTTGGGTGCATTGATTATTCTTCAGCTTATGTCTCATTGATTCCAGGGTCGTCACGGTCGTTCCCCCGTTGCCACGCCTTTTTTTGTCACGGGGCTCGAGTGGTCTCGATCTGTTTGCCAACCTTCTTCTGGTACACTGCCCGCGGCTCGGCGGGGATTGTCCTGACATTTGGCAAATGGGTTACCCTTGGGTTACCCCAATGGAAAACATAGAAAAATATGAGGAGTTTACCCATGGTTTCGCTGGGAAAATGATCCACAACCAGTGGATTTTCATGGATGGATACCCCATCTATGTTAGTTTACCCATGGGTACACCATGTTTTACTAGAGGCGGTAAATTGAACCCTTTCTATTTTTCGGGGGCTTCTCATAGCTCAATCAATTTCACATGGATGAAGAACCTCATTTGGGCTTCCCATTGAGGTCTGGATGATTTGGTCGGGGGACTTGGAAGGATGTTGAACTGTGGTCTGCTCATGATTTCCGGTGGATCTTGCATGATGTGATCATGGCATGCCATGGTTCTTTCATGATGTCCTCGGCGGTTGCTGAGCGCATTGCTTCGGGAAATTGTGCGGCTGAAAGTCAGGCTGCTACTGGCTCATGTGGTGCTCTCTAGTGCACAGGTTCTGGGAATGGCTGGGAATGATGGCGAATTCCCCCTTTGGGATGATAGCTACACTGACAAGATAGAGAAACAGAACGAGGGACAGATATATAGATAGATAATAGGTATTTATTGTGCACAAACGGATCTTTTTATATAGTGTATATATATATATTATTTATATGTATATGTATATAATGTGTGTGTTTGTTTATACTTATGAGATGATGTGCTTGTGTTCACGGCTGCATTGGATCCCGTGGCCATCCGCTGTTTTCACAGCCTATTTTGCAGTGCAGGGCCTTCGTTCGATCACTGGGAATCTACCGAAAGCTGGAAACAATTTTTAAAATTTGAGAGACGAGTCAGAAATTTATAGAACCACTAGGAATTTCAGAATCTACCTTTGTGGAAAGTCAGAAATATATAGAACCACTATAGGCATATATAAGAAGATCAGAATATCATATGAGGTGTCATAAGTGTTTAATAGTTAGTAGCAAACCCAAGCTCCGCCATGGCAGAGATGGATTTTGTCCCCAGCGAGCGCAAACCTGGAGAGGCCACGTGAGATTCATGGTGGTTGATCGTAAAATGGCGGTTTTGCCAAGATCTATATAACTGTTGTTTTTTTTCAAATTATGTGCTCACAGTGTTCTTGATGTGCTGTTTTGTTTTACATGTTTAGATGATGTTCTTGATTTGTTGTTTTTACATGTTTAGATGATTGTTAATGTTCTCCATTGTTTTGGGCACTAGCTACAGATCAAGTATGCTAAAGCTTTGTTAAGAGATATAAACAACGCGTTTTCGAAACCGTATCTAAGGCTTAAGGTCAGACATGTGCCCAGCAAAAAATGGCGAAACAATGTTGCATGTATTTTCATACATGGTTGGACCAGACTCGACAAGTTTAGAAGTTCAGACTCATTCACGGTTGGGTCATCGTTAGAGGATGTAAGAGGTACAATCACACCTGTATCGCTTCCAGAAATGTCACGGAAGGCACATGCATGCTTGAGTTAACAGTTAACACTTCAGATCCACAAACTGACCCCATGTTGGCATCGAGATTTTTACAGTGTAATACAGTGCAATCTATTGCGGATATCTAGCACGCCCCAAAAAGATAGAAAAGTCAAATCCGAAAGGATCACTAACTGTACAATATATTTATTTATATACATATACATATACAGTATATTTGTGTATATATATATATATATATTATAGTGTATATGTATATATATAGAGTGTATATACATATATATATGGTGTATATATGCAGTAGCCGGATGTAGTTGAAATCCAGAGACTTTTTTTGGGGCGATCCCCCGGGATCTCGAGCCAGGACTGGACGACCCAAGTGAAATCCAGCAAAAGCTGTGATTCCGCGGCCTCGACACATGCGCAGGAGATCCCCTAACGAAGGAACTTACCTTAGGTTGTGAGGAACCTACCTGCCTTAAGGATAAAATTTACCCTGGGGTATAAAAGATGTTACCCTGGGATATGAGTTTAAAGTCTAACCTATGGTTTATGAAGGAAATCATCTACAGTGGCTCGACCCAACATCTATGCTGGAGGGTATGTCGCGACCTATCCCATCCTATCTCACGTGAAGCCATAGCTTTGCAGGGAGCAAGTTGCAGCAAGTTGCAGAGAAAAGTGTCCCCCCAGTTTTAAGTTGATTTATGAAACAATTGATGATAAGTTAAGTATCATAGATCATAGTTATATTGGAATTCTGTTCACCCGCTTAGCTATCGCAGGACGTCTTCCAGTTGAGGCGTCTTGGAGTCACCTTTCGGGTCTGGGGAGACCATGATTTGTTGGATGATTTCTGTCATCCAACGCAAGGAGAATACAAAAAAAAATATGAGATGGAAAGATAGATGGTGCCTGGAAAACCTTCAAGACTGTTTAAACAAATGGGCGGTTCCTAAAATAGAGGATCCCCAATAGCTGGATGGTAAGGGAAAATCCAATCTACAAATGGATGATTTGGGGTACCCCAACGGCTTCAATCAATGACCTGAATCATCCTGTCCAAGGACAGAAGTGACGGAGGACCTCTCACCCAAAGGCTGGAACACTGATTTGGTCGAGGCTGGCGATGCCGCCGTGGAAAAATGTCGCGACGGTCAGTCGTGAAGTCGTTGGATTCTGGAAGGTTGGAGAAAAATCACCGAATTGTCACAACTTTCTGGGCTTTAAAATGTCCAATGCCCAGGCCCCTTTTTGGCGGAGTCTCATGGTACCAAGGCAAACCATGACTTGGAGACCGGAGCGAAGATGCAGTGCTCTGGTGAGGCGCGACCCCAAGTTATGGCATGTCTATCAAGGAAAAAAGATGGAACAACATTATCAACCATGAAATCAAAGCTGTTTGGCTTGCTTTCATGCTGCTTTTTTTGCAGTATTGCCCACTCCAGGCAAGAACAGTCCCAAAATGCTCAAGATAGCAGTCTTTAAGACCGATTTTGGTAAGCGATGGCTTTGGGCTACCCCCTGACCCGATAGCCAATGTAATGGGCTATCGGGTGAAAAGTCGGCCCTGGATCATGGATGGATTTATTGAAGTTCTCAAGGCTATACCTGTAGTATCCTGAAGCATATGTTAAATTTTGGTTTGTGTCCTTCGGATGACTTGCAAGATTTAACTATGTACATTTCACTAGCCATTTCAGCTGACATCGGATCTTCAATTAAGTCACTGAGTTTAAGAGAAATGTGGGTGGAAACACAGTTTGGTAAGAATCCTTCGGGGGTGTGGGTTTGTCTCCAAAATGGTGAGTGCCCCCAACACTTGTCAACGGGCAAACATGATAACCCAATCGATTTGAAGATTTTCCCCAAGATTTTCAGTCAAACCCACGCTTTTTTTTGTGAACAGGAAAGCATCACTAAACTGTAAGTTTACTACAAAGTGGGGCCCCCAAACGATAGGTAAGCTGGTTAATAACTCCAATTTCACTATGGTTTATGGTAGACATAGCATGACATAGCTATAGTTACTATAGTTAATGGGTTTTTTTTAACCAACTTACAACTGTTAATGGGGTTTTATAAACCAACAAACATCACTGGGGGGCACCACATTGTATGTAAGAAATCACATCTTGTTTTTTCCCGGAGCTCCAGCACCTTGGGTTCTGGGAGGCTCAAGTGGAGCCCTCCACACAGGTGGCCTATCGTGTTTTTGTACATCCCTGGTGCTTCATATCACAACCCAAAACATCTGTCCATATAACCTTGGTTTTCTATGTGGTATTCTTCCATTATGTTCCATTTATATTTGGGGATCAGATTTTGGGAATTACTTTCATGGTTGCACTGTATTCTTGTTAAGAGTTTGTGAATGCTTGTGCTGATGCCGTTGAGAATGGGGGGTTTTGGATGTGACGCCACGAATCGCAGCCCTGTTGGGCATGGAGCGCCAACTGAGTGGGTTGAAGCCGATGGAGCTCAACATAGCTCAACATAGCTCAACCATTGATGGGTGTAACATGGTGCGTCAATGGTCTGAGTTGTTTGATTTCGAAAAGAAATCGAAACCAAAGGCATTTGCCCGGCCACGTTTGCACTTTACATGCTGTTATGCCTGCAAGCAACTTCTGCCATGAACATGGATTTCGACAACAGATGTCTTACTTACACAGGCTTGGTGTGAACTCCCTGTAAGCCTTCGTGATGGCGGCTCAGGAGAAAGTGCCTGAGACTTCAAGAAAGCAGAAGGAGGCCATTTGGATCCACTTGAGGGTTTCCTAAAGTGGGGGTACCCCCAAATCAGGCAATTTCATAGGATTTCATGGGATTTGATATTATAAACATGTATAAATCATCAATCTTGGGGCACCATTTATGGAAACCTCCATTCGAACAGCAAATTTGTGAACACTTTAGAGGGCTGAATAGGGTTGGTGTATCTTGCTACTCCCAAGGTAGAAGGACTTCCAGATTTTGAAGCCAACGGCGGTGGGCTTCCAAAGTGCCAAGTGAAAATGATCTTCTATCAACGGGGGAAGTACCTCAAAGCCAGTACTGTAAGTAAATTATTGCCACATTGGCGGGAGTATTTTTTTTAGCGCACCTTTATTTACATCATTCCCCCCAGTATTTATCGGATGTTGGCAGCATTGATGGAGGGATGATCAATTTACATCCATATTTGTCAGCTAATTGCAGTACTTCGAAAAAACCGGGTGCCTGAACAGGTTTGGTATGTCCTGATGACGATGTTGTACTTTGTCTATCGCAGCCGGAGCCTAAGTTGGCCGCCGGGCCAATTTGTTGGTTGACTTGGGGTACCCCGATTAGAGGAAACCTACAGCTGCTTGATTACTGCAAAGTGTGATACTTCTGATACTCCAAGGTAGGAACCCCATGGCACGTTTATTTGCAGATATGATATATTTACATATATATATATTTAGGTGTACGGTATACATAATAAAGATATCAAGATTACAACGGTTTCCAAGCAGCATGTGATCCAGAGGTTATGAAGACAATTGCTCATAGCAAGCACTTGTTGTGGCCAAATTTCCCAACTATTGACTACATCTTCAGCCCTCATCCTGGCCTTACGATGCCAGTCTTGAAATTCTGAAAATTTGGAGTGTAAGTACACTATAGCAATGCCCAAAAACAGAGAACAGTCTGATCCTACTAAAATAGTGAAGAATTACTCTCCGTTTCTGAAAAAAATGGTGCACAAAAACATGCTTCACCATGCTTCAACTGGGCCCATATCAGTCGAGGTCAAGAGGAGTCGATCTTCACCCCGAAAGCCTTCAGCTTGCGTTGGAACGACCTTGCGCCCCGTCTGAACTGCGCCCGACTGGGGTGTTGAAGCTGTATCCTTAAGTTATTTGATAGTTGCTTACGAACCCCTTGGTAGCCTTTGGTGATTGAACGATATTGAACGTAGATATTGAAAATCATCATTTTAACAAGTACTCATCATTAATCATGGAAAATTATGATAAAGTTGATACATCATCGAGCTAAATGAGCCATGGCGTAGCTGTTGAAAGGCACAGCCCGGTTGGCGTCGTGACCTAAAGCATCCCTTGTTATTGGTTGCTGCTTAATGAACCCTGAATAGACCCATATTGTGGGCTGAATGCCTAGGATTTTTGTTGACCATGCGCGAGAAACTTGATTTGTTTGGAGAAGTTCATGCGGACAGTGTGCTGCACTTTGCACCTTAAGAGATTCGCATGCAATGGTAATATTACATCAACAGGCCGAGAAAGGCAGCCCTTGGATCCGTAGGGTGTTGTTTGGGCCGCCAGGTGGGCCTGATTTTCATTGTTTCCTTCCTCCTGACTCGAAAGCCGAGACTTGTCAGAACTGGGCTGGAAGAGCCCCAGGTGGAGGAAGGCATTGCACGATCTTGTTCCACTTTATTTCGTTCAAAAGTTATATCAGCAGGCTGAACGTTGATCGGTGCTTAGTGCTCTATATAATCCTAGATGTTTATATATATGTATAATTATATATAATATATATATATAATTATATATATATGTATATATGTGTATATATATATATATGTATATATAAATATATCTCTTTACTGTAAGTACAAGTATACACATGTGTCATCTTATCTGACATTACTTCACACTATTCGCAAAGAATGTTAACTGACTTCAGCCCTGTTGGCCTTCAGTGTTTTGAAGAACCTTCTGAGAATGGCTTCAAGGTCTTCAAAAATCGGGCGGTGGGACTGGTTCATGTGGGTCAAACTAAAAACCAACCAAAATTGGGTGTTTGCCAACAGAAATGGATGATGACGATGATGGTGACGATGATGATGGATGATTGTTATGTATCTAGATCTGTGAGAGTTTGGGCCCCATTCCATACGCAAACTATTCGGGCATAGACCATACTTGCATATGAACAATCATAATGTGGTAAACCCCAAAAAGGCAATCATAGTAACCATACCTACTTTCACAAGAAAATGCTTGCTGCCAGATCTTCGAACAGTGGAGGTTTATGGCATTGGGTGGCGGAAGGCTATCCGTCAATCCATTGATTTTCCACAGATGATATCCCTATCATATCCCTATCATATCCCCATCATCCCCCTTGCGGGAAAAACAACGGAGTTTGTGACACCCCGGACCTATCAGGAGTTACTTGGTCTACGCCATCAACCCCTTCCGAAATGTGGTGATGATTCTTCTTCAGACCATTTGGCCCAGGATGAAACTTGGCTCAGTTTTTTTTTCTGGGATGGATTACGGCAAGATGGCTGCAAAGGAAATCACTAAGTTGGTATTACGTAGTTATAAGTTATACTTCATGGGGTTCATATGGGTTTATAAACCAGCTTATATTTGGGAGCCTCACCTATTGGTTGTTGAACCAAGATGAGGAACCTTCCCAGGGCGTTTTTTAAGGGCGACGTCACTGGAATGATGCGAAGATGATGCGAATTTCCGGCGAAATCTTGGAAGTTATCCAGGATGTCATTGGATTGGTTTAAGGGAAAATATACAGGAAACCATGGTTTTTTTTACCATGAAATATGGGGGTTTCCTGTAATTGTTTCCCTTAAACAAATCCAATGAAGATGACTTCTTGATATTTTTCATGCAGGATGTTCAATGATTAGTACCATCCTGTTTCGGAATGATGACCGGGGATGAATAATTAAAATACCCTTTGGTAAACTAGCATAACTATGGAAAATCACCATATTTATTGAGAAAATCTACTATTTCTATGGCCATTTTCAATAGCTATTTTGACATAACCAGAGGGTAGCACTTTACACACCATGAATGGGGAACTATCACTGCCATGAAACGTGACGGGTTTTTTTGGTGCCAGGCAATAGCCTCCACGGCGGAGAAGAGATTCGTTGAAGTCGTGGTATCGAGGAGAACCACCCATAAATTGCTTCCTTCGAGTGATCCCCACCAACTGACTATTCATTTCATAATAACAATAAATGATTTGTAATGATATGATAATGATAATACCCTGTCATCAATAGTGATGGGAATTATTATCAACCTCCAAAATGCGATCAGAATTGGCACCCTCTATTAATCAACTGGGAGTTCTAGCAAAATCCTAGGTTATCAATTGTTATATGATAGTATGTATATATATAATATATTTTTATAATTCGTGTTATGCAGATGTCAATATATTTAACCTGGTGGGAAATCCCCCAGCGATGCCATGGTGAATCTCAGGAAAGCAGAAGAGACCAACCCAGAGTACTACCGCAACATTTCATCAGCTGCTTGCAAAAAGTTATGACGGCTTTCTGGTTTCATGATGTTTCATGTATTGTGACAAACCCTCACTGGGATCAGGGTCCCAATTCAGTCACATGGTGCAGCATGGTGCATCCATACGATGCTGGATGTGTCTAGCTTGCCGGGTGTCTAAGTATCACCAGTGGGTGCTTGTATCATTGTGTATCCATTTCCCGCTTCCTTCAGGCTAGCATCCAGCTATGCTCTGCATGCGCCATTTGGTGCCTTGCTGTCAATCAAGTCTGAAGGTAAAAGAGCTTGGGATGGAACTGGGTTAACCTTGTTTTGCCACAAACGCAAACAAGCCAGCAAAACAATCAATACGTCGATTGTTCCAGGATATGTGCAGAATTAAGGTATTTATCCACGAGGATATGATCAAACCCACTCAGATGTTTGGGGTTTTAAGGCACCTGACTCGGTGCCGTTTGTTTTCACAAGGGCCATGGTCAAATTACACGGATTTCAACCATCAAAAATGGGGGATGAAAATGGGTATGTAGTGGAATATTCGTAGGGATGCCAAAGGATATATATATACACATTATTATGATATTATACAAAGTGGGGCCCCCTAGATAGCTAAGTTGGTTAATAACTCCAATAACCATGGTTTATGGTAGATATAACTACGTATAGTCAATGGGGTTGATAAACCAACTTATAACTGGTGGGCACCACATTGTATGTATAACCAACTAAAATCAGAAATTCAATTGTATACCATGATGTACTGATATTGGGGGATGGTCATCCCCCAATAGGAAGTTATGTGCCAAAAGGAATCCCATTCATGATAGTGGGATGACCGTGCTTTTTTACAAAGGCCAATATGTTTTCTCTTGTACGTGGAAGGCACTTACATATTTTGATCTTAGTTCATCCTTGACTTTGTTTGCCTCCTGACGGCCCTTGAAATCCTTTTCTAGATTCTAAATTAAGAACGTCGACCTTCAATGATATGCAAAATTGTGTTTGACGCTTCGCTTGCTATGTGCAAGTTGCGAGTTCCGGTGTTTGCTGATGGATCTACAACCCTGCAGCTTTTGGATACCCGATTTGTTTGCCGTTTGTACACATTGAACTGCTTAACATTTGCTTGTGGCTCAGACGTATTGACCTCCAAACAAAACACTGGCTCAATTTGCCACTATTTGAGTAGGATTTTACTATCCATGTTTTGACGGGTTGCTCTACGGTTCTTCAAAAAATGACCGTCACCAGCTTCCCTCTGCAACGCAGTGAGGTTCCTTACAACACCCCAGCCGATTGGAGTGGGTACTCGCTGGGCGCTAGAGGTGGGGATTTTTTCAGGGGCCTGGGGATCTGGGGACCTGGGGACCTGCAGTTGGGATGTTAAAATGTGATTTACCCAGGTTTTTTTTTTAACATAGCTATGGTAGAGATGGATAGATGGCCCATTTAGTTCGATGATTTCCCGCTTTCGAAAACGCTGATTGTTCATAATTATGTGATTTTAACGGTGATACGTTGAATTTACCAGACCCAAACTATTTGTATAGCACAGGTCTTGCAAAGAACCTATTTGTACGGCATGACTCTTGCAAAGAAGCTGTCGCAAACGAGAATTTCAAAAAATCCACACATGAGATTTTTACACCCCATAAGTTCGGATCTAGTCTATAATTAATATAGACATTTACGGTGCCCACTTATTAAGGGCAACTGCACCCCCAAGTATGTCTGGAACGCGGATGTGAGGATCCCGGAGGAAATGATTTTCTCCATCATTTTGGACCAGTTTTGCAGAACGAAAATGCATTGGTAACATTTGGTAACCCCAAAAGGGGTTGAAGATTCCATAGAAATTCTATTCATGCATGCGTTACAGCAGACTTGACCTTTGTTCTCTTGGGACTTGGGTTTAAAACATACGTATTCTTGTCATGAACCAGGGGTTGGAAGGGGTTTGACTCACCTATAACATCCTAAAGTCCTATATACCGACGTCACTCACTTGGGTTTACCAAGATGCCCCCTTTGAACCAGGAGGCGATGGGGGGAAAAGATGGTCTCCTGATTCGATCTCAGGAGATGATCCCGATCAATTCATTGATAGGTTTCCTTGTGTGGGTGGCGTTGGCCAGGCTCCCCATGACTGAAATCACTGAATTGGTGTCTCGTTTAGTGAATTGATGTGAATTGGTCGCGCCAGATGCCATGCCTGGACACTTCGTGCCTCCGTGGGCGCATGCAGCTTGGCGATCATGGTGAGAAGTGAGAAGACCATCTTTTCGCATCTGAAAGTGGTGAATTGATGTGAATTGTGGTTGGAGATTGCTGCAGTTGCAGCCCGTGAGCTTGTCACAACTTGAGGTCCTGTCTCAAAAAATGGTTGACGCGAGCGGCTTGCAGCGTTCATTTTAACGTCCAGCGTTGGAGGTGGTGGATTGTTAAGGTGGAAGATGGAAATAGCGCAATCAAAATCATAATCTGTTTCCATCCTTTTCCCCTATATAATATTTAGACATATTTAACAATTTTAACATCCAATCCAAAGCCTAGTTCGATAATTGGATTTGTTGATTTTCGGGGCCTATACAGGATGTAATTATTTGATATTGGGATGTGATGGGATTAGCAGAAGTAAGTGAATGTAAGCAGGTAATTAAGTGTGTTTAAGAGAGTATTGAATAATGTTGTTAATTGTTAACCTCTAATCGTTGAATTCCAGGGTCAAAAGTCGGATCACTCATATTGGGGGATGGTCATAACTCCATAGATAGGGAACAAACATGGCCAATGTAACTTACGGATTCCCAATAATGATTGATAGGATGATCATAATCCATATAACTCCTTCTCTCCAATATTATATAAACACCCCCCCAGAACACATCAGAACACATGGTTTAGTAGGGGATTTGGTTAGTAGTGGATTTAGGGCCAATTTTGGGATCCATTGGGTGTTTAATATCAAGCGGATTGGATTTATCATGCTTTGGCCATTGCACATTTGTGCCAATATTTTACCAATATTTACCAGTATTTACCAGCATTTACCAGTCCAAAGGCCGCCATGGCTTGCCATGAAAAAGTCTGTTGGTTTTTTGGACGGGGAGGGCGGGAGTCAAAAACTGGAAAAGGAACAGGCAACAGAGAAAAATGCATAACTGGTTGGTGGCTTAGAACATTTGGATTATTTTTCCATATATTGGGAATAGCAACCCCAACTGACCAATATTTTTCAGAGGGGTTGAAACCACCAACCAGATAACAACATATTTAGATAAAACATCCGAACATGAAAAAAATAGGGAAAGCAACACAAAATATAAACGATTTGTCAACAAAAACAAGAACCAGAAGAATAATGAAGCTGATTCGGTTTCACTGAAAACCCATCCACTGAACTTGAGGTCGTGAATTTCCTGCTGATCGCCACTGGTATTGCTGCAGTTCTCATGGCCTTAGAGAAGCAAACTCATGGGTTCCATAGCCTGCACACGGAGGACCGCAGCTGTGAAAAGCGGTAGCGAAAACTATGAGCAGAATGATGTTTTGGTAGGTTCATGGGCAAGAATTCAGCCACAAGTGGAGAGAATGCCCAAATTGATCCAAATTACCCAACGAAATGATTGGGAATCTCCAGGTTTCAGTCTCCAATGACAAAATGATTGGCAATTGCCCAACTACAAAATGGGACATACCAAACTTCCAGATTTCTCCAAACTTTGGGATCCCTTCGGGTCGGATGATATAGGGGGATTTTGGGCCCCAAAAAAGGATAGAATAGAAGTAACTCTTCGCCATTCCAGTGGGGTTTAGGATAGTTTTGTTTTTTGTTCTCACAAATATATGATATATGAGTGGTTGTTAAATGTATGCTACATGTTCTATTCAATGGTTGTGCAATGGTTGTGCCAGTACCCATTCCCGTCTTCCCCTCGTTTGGCGTCCGATTCGTCGCGTTAGGACCACGGTTGGAAGATCATTTTGTCAGTGGTGTTGCTCGGCCATGATGGGTTGGTCAAACGCTATAGCAGTTACGTAAGTGAAACAGTGATGGATATGCTAAGAGCACACAATAGTACAGTCATATACAATCATAATTCATATTCATAATACTACCATGACTAATAGGAATTGATGCACTAGTACAATCTTAAAATATCGTCACACGAATTTCATGCTCGATTACGTTGGTGTAAAAAAATGTTGGTCGGAGTTTTTTCCGAAGCGACCCGAGGCTGGGTGTGGCGGAAGAGGTGACCTGGAGAAATGTCTACATGGCAGACAATAACAACTCCATGCAGGCGGCCAGTGATGGGCCGTGGATGGGCCAATTTTTTCTGGGGCAATAGTTAAAGAAGGGCTGATTCGTGATTGGCCGTAAGGCCAGATGAAATCCTCAAAGAAAATAAAAGAACTCTGCGTGATTTGGGTTGCCAAGGATTTGATTGTTGAGCTTTCACCAATATCAGGACCCAAGAATCGCTCCGGGTGCTGAGTGGCTGAGTCCATGATTTTCCCATTAAAACATCTCCATTTAGTTCAGGGATATCCCATCAATTGCCATGAAAATCACCACCGGGGCCGATTTGGGATTTGATCCACCAGGCCTTCACTTGGGGTGTAAACCACATCGTTGCCGGCACCGGGATGAACAATCCATGGGTCTATGGTGTAGTCAGTGGGAAGCTCGGCGATGTTGGACAGGATCTGGGAAATCCACTGGACTAGTTGAGTACATCTTGGACTGGTTGGTGCTTTGGAACATTTGGATTATTTTTCCGTATATATATATATAAACATATATATATATAAACATATATATATATATATATTATTTTATATTTTATATATATATATTTTTTTTGGGAATAATAATCCCAATTGACTAATAAATATTCTTCGGGGTAGGTCATCCACCAACCAGTAGAGTTTTGGTGTGTTTTTGTTAGATGTCCGACGTCGAAACGTCAGATGTCTGACTAGCACTCAACAAAAACAAGCAGGGAAGACATACAAAGTGGGCCCCCCTATGGTTTATGGTAGATATAACGAACTAGTATTCATGGGGTTTATAAACCAACGTTCACATCACTGGAGGAAAAAAACACATTGTAGCCATGTTTGATGATATTTTTGTGCTTGGGGAAATGAGTATCTACGATTCGCCATGATATTTTGTTTTCTTTTGAGGCCCTTTTTTGGGTTGCTACGTTGATAGACGGCCGAAAATGGCGATGGTTTGACCTGGGACAGTCCCTGACTTTATGTTTGATTTCTTCACTTTTTTTGCATCATTGAAAAGAGTTTCATTGACCCTTGTGAAGGTGACAAAGCATTCTCTCTGCATAGTGATGGGCATGTATAACTAGCAGGGTCAGTTTCATCCCCCCATTTATCTAGAATAGACAGAATAGACATCCTTTAAAGTATTTATAACCTCGTTTAAGCAGGGTCCCAAAATCTTTCTCTGGGGGTTATATCTATGCTGCTGGTTCATGGGGGATTCTTCCCCACAAAGTGGGCAACTATGGCCAACTAAAAGCCTGCACCAAAGCCTGAGGAGTTACGCTTTTTGCCTCGGGGTGACGCCTTATGTCACCCTGCGTTTTTTCCACCACGCCGCAGTGGAGTATTTTGTCATCGCCCCTTGCTGGGAAAATGCTGAGGCTTACCCTCTGGTTATTTTACTTGTAGCGAACTGGAAAATCACCATTTTTGATAGGTAAATCATGATAAATCATCTATAAATGGGCCATGGTCCATAGTTATGTTTCCAGAACCAGATGGTAGCATCGAGTTGACAAACAGTTTGCGAACTGGAAGTTCCCCATGTTTCTGGTAATTTATGCTTTAAAAAAAATACAATGTATATAATATTATATAATTGTATATATATATACTATACCGGTATACCTTGCTAGCTCCGTTGAACTCGGCGGAGGGTTGGGTCTTCGTGGGATCCATGAATTTTCTCTCATCCCATGGGGCAAGATGGGGTTATAAACCAACAACTGGGGCCCCATCCTGTACTAAAGTCTAGGAGTCTAGCCACGGTTTTTTTTGAGGAATTGTTAGGCTATTTTTCATGTATTTATTCATGGGGAAGGGATTGGTAGCAAGCGAAATATACCGCATGTTTTGGAGGCTGATAGTGGATAATCGCGGGCAATTCCCCAAGAGAATGATATGAACAGCGGGAATGTTGGCAAGTAAGCTCTGGATCTTTGAGTAGATTCTGGTCTAACTGCAATGAAGCAGTGAAGATATGTCAGTTTGGTGAACCCCACGCTGCGTGTCTTGGACCAATCCACTAAGGACAACTTGGTGAAACCAGAAGGGCATCCCATTTGGTTGACGCAAAGCGTCGTTTGATCACCGCACCTTTCGCTCACTTGGAGCGACTGTCGCTATTGTCTATACTGGGGTAGGGGATGTCAGAGGTGTTTGGAGGAGATAAAGAATAAAGGATGGGGAGTTATTGGTGGGCTATAGCTGGACATTGCTGGTCACTGGAGAATGTTTATTCGGATGCATTGGGGATTTGCGAACATGACGCGATAACAATCAAAAAACTGAAGTTTCAAACAGGTGGACCTTCGGGATGGCGATGGAGAGAGAAATAGGTGAATCATGTCGGGCGTAAATACCACCAGAACTACCAGAACTGGTTTCAAGATTTTCTTCAACGGAACTCACTTTTTTAATGGAATGAGAACAGTGCGGTTGTTTTTACTGCATGTGTTCCACGCTACAGCGCTACGGTCCATACTTCACTCCATGTAAGTAATACCAAGTTCAGAATTTGAAGTGAAACTTGGCACTTATTTTGATAAGTTCAGCAGCTTCCCATTTATTGAAGTGTCCCATTGTCGCTCTCCGAAGCTATCCTTCATCCCAGCTCCCAAATTTTGAAGTTTGGAGTCAGCGTTGGACCCTAAGGGCCATCCAGACCCCAACACCCTGCCCTTGGGCGGGCATAGCCACTTCGGGCGAAGCCACTTGCGGAGTTGCCTTTCCTTGAAGTCGTTGGGTCTTCGGAAACTTGGGACAAAACAAAAAGCAAAAGAAAAAACACTCAGTTTGTAGCCATAACACAACAAAGTGGGGCCCCCTAGATAGCTAAGTTGGTTTATAACTCCAATAACTATGGTTTATAGATGATATATCTACAGTTAATGGGATTATAAACCATAACAAAAATTGAAAAAGGGCCGCACCAAAGTTGCGGCACCGCTGGGGTCCATAGACAGCTTCAGCCTAATTTCAGCCGCAGGTCCAAAAAGAGCAAAGACAATTCGATCAACAAAAACACATTTCTTAGGGATTACTAGGGAAACCATGAGATCACACAAGGGTTTGAGTACAATATGTTTTGAACGATGTGTTTGAAGTGTTAGAGCAAGATGTGTTCGGAGATGTGTTTGAAACAGCGCCGCTGACGCTCCAGCGTTTGAGCAAGCCCAAATATTTGAGCACAGAGCGTGGTTGCACATTTTGCCAGCCTGGGTCGGATTCAGAGCAGTTCTTTCAAGAATCATGGTTTGATTGCATTTTAATTGGCAAACCAGGAAGTTTCAAAATAAAGTACAGCACCCGCATGCACCCGCTGGGGTCCAGAGTGTTGTTTGTTCAGTTCGCACAAACCTGCGAGGGTAATGCAGCAATGCAGCTACTTTTCCAAAAGAAGAAAGAGTATATATATTGGCATTTCCTGAAATAAGGGTACCCCTAAATCATCCATTTGAGATTGGGGATTTTCTTTTTTTTTAACCATCCAGCTGGGGGATCCCCCAGAAATTGGAAACCCCCATATTAGACTATAGTAGGAAACCCATTTGTGCCATCCAAATCTGGTCCGTGTAGGGCTTCATTACACCTGACCAGACTGTCGCTGATGCTGCTACCATGCTGTCACACCCTGCGAGGGCGGGTCATTTTTGTTCGTGGGCCGCTTAGAAGTGCAAGGGGAAAGCCACTAGATGAAGATGATTTCGCTTGAGCTTAATTTAGCTCTCATGTTTCAAAGTGCAATATACAACTCCTTGGTTCGTGCTTTCATGTTTCTTTTGTCAACAAACCTATGATTCGGTATGACTTATTGGACTGCTTGGTGGTTTCGAAGATTTTTGCCAAAGTTCATCCAAAGTTCAACCGATTGTGGGATGAAACCACCAGATGCTGAGCTGCCGCGATGCACAGGATGCTCGACTGCACAAGTAGTTCGCTGGAAAATTCTTTGAGCAGATTGCCCGGCTGGTGCCAGAAGGCCCAAGGCTAGATTATTTGATTTATTTGGCATATGGATCACTATGAATACATATAAATACTTTTTTTGGGGGGGTGGATGAACATCCATTTGCCAGCTGTTTTGATGTTAATGTTCAGTGTTCACCAGGGGGGCTTGGCTGATAGCCAGACTGGCTAAGGCAACTGGAAGTTTCATACGTTTGGCATTTTGGATTTAGTAGATGGCTTTGTTTACCGTACTAAACAGCTAACCAATGGCCATTGCAGGGACCTAAATTGGAGGTACCTACCATATATAAGGTCTATGTAAGGCCTATGTAAGGGGATATCCCTAGAACATATGGCCTTATATGGTACAGTACCTCCATTTTAAGTCCCTGAAATGGCCATTGATGTTTGCGATTTGCTGTAAGTGCGGCCATGTGGACGTGACTTGCAGAACCAACCAAAACCCCATCCACAAATACTCAGAATAAGAGCCTGGACAATTAATTTTACACCCCGGTGGATTGAATATGGATCCCAAAAATTACCAAATCCCTTAGGAATCTTAGGAACCTCATTTTCCATCCCATGCTAAATTTAGGGGATGCAACCATATGCAACCCACGGTTTCATCATTCTACTGACTGGCGCCGGCAAAATGTTGGGGATCAGTGGGGCGCGCAGCATCATTTACCTTCCAATGTTTTACTTCGCCGAAAAAAAAAATACCAGGATTTACCATCATTTACCGCTATGATGGCAGTATCTTAGGGATTTTGACCATCATTTACCATCGTTTTGGGCCAGTCGCGCCGACGGCTGCCCCGGGGGCCGCTGGACCTTAGCCGTGCCGAGTTGGCAACGCGTCGGCTGCCGTAGGCAGCTGATCGACGTTTTTCGATGTCCGTCAGTGGGGCAGCTGCAAAAGCTCCGCTGGGCGGTCAAGAATCAGATTACCCTCTGGTAATGACGAACAGTTTGCTATGGCAAATGATGAAATTGGATGGAAATGGTCCTTTTATAGATGTTTTACAGATCCTATTTATGGGTCATGATGAGGATAATGCGTGTTTATTGTTCCAATGGAAAATTCACTAATTGCGGAATCTATAGTTTCTCTTGAAACATATGAATATGTCAAATATAAATATTCCTAATAATCGTCTATATGACTATTTTGGTTGGATTTCAGTGATTTCACTATTCTATCTCTTTGTTTTTTTAAATAAAATATGGAACATTAGATAGATAATGATAGATAGTGAGAAATAGTACATATGTAGTGAACATAGTGTACTTTCAAATATTCTATGTTTCACTCTTATCTTCTTGTGACTTCTACTTTGCATCTGGGTTACTTTCAGTGACGTCTGGGGTCATCTCTACAAGCGTCAGGAATCCCCCTCTCCCATCCTTTCAAGTCATGACCTGACACAATGACGTACCTCCTTCGAAATCAATGGATCCAATGCTTTACCTGTGCCGCTGTGATTTTTCTGAGTTTGCGGAGTCATGATTGGGATTTATTGGGTATAGTTCTAGTTGGGATGATGTAAAATTACCCCAGAACTACTGTTTTTTTTAAATCTGTTTTGGCTGTCTCTTCTGGCTGGGGGGCAACGCTTCACACATGAAAGGCAGAAGTCTCCAAAAAAGCCCGCCTGAAAGATGATTTGGAACCAACAAAAATCATCCCTTCCCACCAGCATTGAACAGTATTGGATCGATTCCTTTGCGTCCCAAGACTTCGGTGCATTTGATATATGATCTTAGTGGACAACATCATCAATCCCAGACTTGGCTTAAGGACAACAACATCTACTCTCTGGTAATTTGACGTAGCCATCGAGCATGTCCCTTTGTAGTTGATTTACCTCTTATACATGGTGAATTTCGCTATCTTGGTTTACTGAGGGTACATGTAATTGATGTCGAAATCCATAGTTTCAACACGTTTCACCCGCAAGAGATCCCTCCTGCCCGTCAACAGGATCCGTATTCGCTCAGCTACCCGACGAGCCCTGAGAGGCAAGCCATGACCGATTCGGACAAGGCTGCGGAGGGGACTCCATGGACTCCATGGTGCTGGCATATGGGGCAGGGGTTCTTAATGGATATTACTAGGGTAATACCACTTATAACTATTATAACATATTATAACTGGAACTGCCCCCCAGGTATATTCACCTATAGATTTGGGTAACTCTTGGTAAACATGTTGGTCTTTCTCTTTCTCTCTCTCTATATAAATATACTATATATATATATATATTGCCATGGAGCGGATGGGATTGGCTTCGGTTAAACTTGTGAATGAGTTGGTGGATTTTGGTGGTTGTTTGTAATCCAGTGGTTTACGTAGCTTTAATCATGAATGAAGACTTGCTACTCAAAGTCATCAACCACTCATTATATACCTGAGTGGGGTTGACAGTCCCAAACCCTCCTGTAAACCCAACATGAAGCGAAATCACATGTTTCTGTGTCAAAACTGAGCAGATCCCCGAACATTATTGAAATTTATATCTAAGTTCTTCTTAAATATGGAGAAGAAAAGGCTGAATACACCAACTTAAAGGACAACTATACAATGTGGTGCCCAGTGATGTTTGTTGGTTTAGTTTCACCACATGAACTAGTTCGTTATCCCCAGTGATGTTTGTTGGTTTAGTTTCACCCCATGAACTGTATAATTATATATAAAGTTTTATCTACCTACCAAAAACCATAGTGAAATTGGAGTTATTATGTGTTATTAATGAACCTGACAAACAATAATTAGTTTTTATCTACCATGACAAACATGGATTGTATCAAACATGTCTAGCTGGGGAAATCTGGAAATATCCTAAACCCCATGAATATTGTATCGCAAACCCAATCGTGAAATTGGAGTTATTAACCTGACAAAAACTATAATTATAGTTGAAATTGGAGTTATGATCACCAGCTATCCTCAGGACGGCATTGGCAGCGAAGATGCTGCCAAGCCCAGCCCGGCCAGTCCCGATCAACGTACGCGGGGCTGACGCGGTGGACCGTGGTGGACTGCGATGGACCACTGGGGCCACTGGGAGATGGAAAAACCATACGGAAAGAAACTGGTTGGTGGTGACTGGAACATGTTTTTTCCCATATATATATATATATATATATATATTGGGAATTTCATGATCCCAACTGACTAATAGTTTTCAGTACCCAACTGACTAATATTTTTCAGTAGGTGAGCAGAGCACGCCAAGCAGGCTCTGATCATCGCCGTGCGTGACCGCGGCAGCCAACGGGAAAGTGGAAACTGACTAATTAATATTTTTCAGAGGGGTTGAAACCACCAACCAGGAAAAAGTTGATCTTGGGTTAGCTGAATCTCAAAAGCCTCCAGGGCTTCCGTCTATAAGAGCCTGACGAGGGGGTGCGTATACATATCCTAAGTGGCCGCGCATGCAAAACATATGTAAAACTCATATGAAACATACACATTTACGTTGGTGGAACGTATGTGATGCGTATGTGAAGAGTATGTGCAGCGCAAGTGAAAACATATGTGAGCCGTATGTGAAACATATGTGAAACATATGCGAAACACATGTGACACATTAACGTATTTTGCGACTGGATTGTGTTGCGTTTATGTTTTACTTATGTATATGTTTGCGAATTTATGTTGTTATAATACTGCAATAGCAATGGGGGCCAGAACATCAAGTTATAATATATATATATGTAGAATTATATAATTTATATAGTGACATCCTATTTTTCAAGTAAAGGGGAAATGGTAGAGTAAGTCACCACATTTGCATAACGTTTCCTTCTTCTTTTGGTCCTTTTGGTATATTTTGACAGGTCGCGATTGGACCTTCGAAGGAGATCATATACCCCCAGCAAGTCCCACGGATGGTGCGCTGGATCCCGGGAAGATGGGAAGATCACTCCGCAAAAAGGACAAAGTTGTGATACAGTCAAAAAAAAACATCAAAAATAACTAGATTAACTAGACGATACTAGATCTCTATGATATTTAATATATTTTAACATATTCAACTAGATCTTTATGATTATTTACGATATTTTAGGGCTGGAAGGTAAAGAAAGCAAGTTAAAGACATTGTTATTGTGGATTTTGCCAGAGGCTAGTGACTAGTATAGGAGAGCTGACTTTCATCATTCTTGATTTGAGCCCCGAAATCTAAGTTTGCTTGGTTATCAGAGCTTCATTGGTGGACGCTTGTTTGTCTTGCGGGTAAGCCTGCTCTAACCATGGATAGCTGAGGGAGTATGGTTCCTGGCCAAAAAAAACTACCTGTGCTGCCAGATCCAAGATTTGCCATGCTTTCAATAGGTATGATTTGTATTGATCTCCTCGTTCTCTGTATGGATTTGATTGAAAAAATGGCAACCCTAAATCCCATCGTTCATCATTTGCTCCATTAAGATCGCCGAATTATAGCAGCTGGTTTCAAGTCAGAATTATTTTCCAAGTTTCATTGGCTAAATTGACCACAGTCGTTTGGGGATAGCTTGAAACTTTCAAGTAGTCTCTCATTGGCTGCGTTCAAGGGAAATATCGAAGGAAAGGTCAGGAAAGCCAACCAGTCAATTCAGTTTTTTTTCTGCACGACGATGTCCCTATATGGTGGTTTCCTAAAATAAGGCTACCCCCAAATCATCCATTTTAGTCGGATTTTCCATTACAAACCATCCATTTTGGGGTACCTCCATTTCAGGAAACCTCCATATGTCCTTTTATCCAACCCTGAATAATTCTGGAAGAAGATCAGCCATTCACCGCATTTGTGGAACATGTTGGTGACTGGTGAATGGCTCGCTCCATCGGTCCAGCAATGTCAGGTGCAGTTTCTAAGTATTCCTTCAAGCAGGTTGGACTGGAAGAGTTTGGTACGGCCGAAAGGTGACGAACTACCTTGGGGTGTTGAAAGTGGTTGGAAGATGTTGAAGATATCGAAAGATATTGACAGATTTTGGAAGGTAAGAAACGTGGTTTAAAAAATGATAGCTAGTATATAAACCATACAGAACCATATATATATATATATAGCTAAGGTTTGTTCCCTGTAAGTGTTGTAAACAATATATCCTATTGGTAATTGGTTTTGCCACTTCATGAAGCTGCTGGAAGTGGGAATGAATCGTTGTTCCCCTTAAGAGTTGGTTGAGGCAATGATGCACAGTGCATGAATCAATTCCCGATGACTATGCTTCATTTTCGGCCCCTGAAGATTGCAGGCCCCTCAGCCTCAAGTACAATACAGAGTGGCAAAGCCGACTATGAAAACGCTAGAAACATGATCCCGGCAAGAGACCCGAAACAGTGCGCCTTTAGGATTCGAAAGGGTAAGGCGGAAACGACCTAAAAGCATCAGTGGCTGCAAGCTATCAGGACAAGAGCGAGCCTACTAGTGAAAAGAAGAGATACCAGGTAAGATTCTGCAAGTTCCCTTTGTGAAGATTTCTGTAGACGATCGTGCGCAAGATCTCCTTGACAGGTTCTCTGTAGAAGCTGCTGTGCAAGATCCCTGTGTAAGGTTATTTGTCCAAGGTGTCAATAGGAGATCTCCACAGAAGATCTTTGAAAGGGATCTCAAAGTAAGATCTCTGTTCAAGCTATCTATCAATGATCTCCGGGCAAGACCTCTGCTCTCTTCACCAGATCTCTGTACCAGATCTCCAAAAGAGGTCTCCTGGCAAGATCTCTGTACGAGATCTCTATGACTCTATAAGAGCTCTGTTGGCAAGATCTGTGCAACAGATAAGCAATGTCTCTGCACAAGGTCTCCATAAGAGGTCTCCTGGCAAGACCTCCTGGACAAGATCTCTATAAGAGATCTCTTGGCAAGATCTTTGTATGAGATCTCCGTACAAGCTCGCTATACAAGCTCTCTTGGCGAGATTTATGTAAGAGACTTCTTGGCAAGGTCTCAACAACAGATCTCTAAGCAATGTCTCTGCACAAGGACTCCATAAGAGGTGTCCTGGCAAGATCCCAACAATTCTCAGCATATCTTTATGCAATGTCTCTGTGCAAGATCTCTTTATGAGATCTCTTGTTCAAGTTCTCCAAAAAGCTCTATTGGCAAATTTATCTAAGAGACTTCTTGGCAAGATCTCTGCAACAGATTTCTATGCAATGTCTTTGTACAAGATCTCCATAAGAGGTATCCTGGCAATATCTCTGTACAAGATCTCTGCGAAAGATCTCTGAGCAAGATCGCTGTTCTCTTCACCAGGTCTCTGCACAAGATCTCTATAAGAGCTCTGTTGGCAAGATCTCTATAAGAGGTCTCTTGGCAAAATTTCTGAGCAAGAACTCCATAAGAGGTCTCTTGACAAGATCTCTGTACAAGCTCCCTATAGGAAGTCTCTTGGCAAGATGTCTGTGCGAGGGTTCTCGTTTTGTGCGAGCCTGCGCTGATTTACAGGAAAAATGCCGTGCCCCGCGCAGTCGAAATGCATGTGGACATTTCACAAGAACCATTTTGTGTGGAAATTTAAAAGGAAAATGCCGGACGCTAATCCCGCGGCCCCCGTTTCGTGTGAGCCTGCGCAATCGAAATGCACATGGACATTTCACGAGCCATTCGTGCGTTTTTTTTTCAAGGAAATACGCTAATACCGCCTGCGCAGTCGAAATGCACATGGACATTTCACAAGAGCCATTTTGTGTGAATTTACAGAAAAATGCAGGACGCTACGGATACCATGTCGATCAAACAGCGCGCCTTAACACTTACCGTAAGAACCCCTTAGTGTGGCCACACTGTTTGGGGAACAACATAAAAAATAAAACACATCTCTTCCATGGGATATAGAGCTGAATGACAAATGAGCGCAGGCACATAGATTTGCTGCTTGTCATTCAAAGTCGAGCATGGACCTAGCATACCCATTTCTCATTGATTCCACCTTCACCTTCACCAGCTCGCTTAGAGGTGGGATGCTCCAGCCTGAAGTTAGTGTCCCACTGTGGCAGGTGGGGGGGCAGGGTTCAACACCACGGAAGAAAGGGCGCGGAAGTAGCAGTTGGAGCCGGAGCCTCCCATACCATGATCATTTTAGGTTTTTGCATCTAAAAACAAGTAATACTGTATACATATGCACATTCGGGGGTTTCCATAAAAGGGCTACCCCCAAATCATCCATTTATATAGGAATTTCCATTATAAACCATCCATTTTGATCCATTTTGGGGAACCCCCAGTTATGGCAACCTTCATAGAAAGATATACATAGGAATACATGACCAAGTTCGTACCGATAGCAATTTCTGAAGCCAACGAGGTCCCAGTTCCCATCCAGCCCCCATAGGTCGACGGAAGCGGAGTGTGGTGGCACCTATGAGATCCACAGTGGGGTGGGCTACACCTGCTTCTGGGTACCTCGGCGCTGGGTTGTGCTCGCTATGCTTTGTAAATGCAAACTTTATTGTGTAGGTACCATTCAATGCCCATTTTACAGGACCTTGTGCAAATTGGAGGTAGGGCGGAACCGTTAGATAAGAACCGATTAAGAATTTTCTAGCCTACCCTGTGGTTCTTAAGTGCTATAGGTGGAAACATGGGAATTATGAGGGAGGGTGCCCTCAAGTGCTTAACGGGTTAGTTCTTAAGGGGTTCATATGGTGAGGGTATTGCACATGTGTAGTGATTTCCCAACTTAGAATTATGTAGAAATAGTGCCTCCAGAGACAGCTCTGCAAGCAGCGGATCCAAAGCAGAGCAGCCATCCAAAACAGAGGCTGTGCGGGCTGAAAAGCACACGCGCCAACACGTGCAGAAAGGGATTTGTTCCGCAGCCATAAGAAAAATAGGTCAAAACGTTAGATAAAAGGTTGGCAGACACCAAGGCCAGAGAGGCAATAGCTCAGTTGGTAGAGCATCAGCAGCAAGCGGGAGGGTGGGAGATCGATTCCGACAGGGCGCCTTGCACTATGTGGACCATAGAGGTTTCAGCTTTAGCTTTCCTTGAATTTTCTTTATCTGCAGTACATGAGTTGGATGTTCCCGCTCATGTTAAGGGGAAGAAGAACGGCATCCGTCCAACCAGGTTTAAAAAGCAATGCTCAATATTTGATAGTGCTTGGTATATTTATACCCGTTAAAGGGGAATAAGAACCTGTAGCTAGAATTCCAGGATACCCTAGGGCCCTAGGGTTCTTATTTCAATTAGCTGACAGAACGGGTTGAATCCAGCAATCCAGCCCTTGAAGTTCTTATCGCAATAGGTTCTTAAACAGTGCTTTCACTGTACCTAAGTACCTATTTACCATATATTAGCATTTATTAGCATTTGTTCAAGACTATTTTTAAAGGCTATGTAAGGCAATATCCCCACAAAATATGGGCTTATATGTCAGAAACACTCCAATATTTGTTGTTCCTTGGGCGGCAAGGTTTTGTTTTTTCTTTACAGTAAGGCCGCCTGAATTCACGCATATCGGAGAGCAATAGGCACCCCGGTGTCAACAATCCTGTTGAGTTTTGAATCACTCACGAGATCATTTGGGGACAAAACATGCATAGATAAAACATATATATATATACATCTACACAAAATATTGCACAATTAATTATGTGCATATTGTGTATACCATACATATATATATATAATTATATATATATGCGTATATATGTCTACAAAACATACATAGAATATAGAACTGTTTTTTGTCATTTTGGGGCAACTTCAGGACTTGAAAAGAGTGCACATAGAATAAACCATTATTCGAGATAAAATATTCCGGTTCAATTCCGGAAGATGAAAAAACCTATGGTCTTTTGATGTTCTTTGAATTATCAAATTGTCCCCTCATACCTTAGAGGTTGCGAAATCACAACTGCCAAAAACAACCCTTGCATCTGCCTGTACACGTGAGACATGCAATGGCCAGGGCTGCAATGGGCACAAAACCACTACTTTCCTAAAAGAGAATGGGTAGTAACAACCTGCTACATGTAGCAACCACGGATGTCTGAAGTTCCTGGAACGTTCCCAGAAAAACAGAGCACCCCGAGATGATCACCTAAGGATACCCTCCCACGACTGGCGTCATAGAACAATGGTAAAATCAACTTCCGAATATGAAACATGTGGAATTCGGTGGTGTTCCTCGAAAACTGGAGACATCTTCTGATTGGGGTCTATATATTCTATGTATTCAGTTCTGCGGGGAATTGGTTTCACTGGAATTGGAATACTACATTCCCAAAGGAGAGAAAGTCCTGTAGCATTAAATGTAAGTATACTGTTTTTATGAAGGTACAGGTGTAGTTCTGTTTGTCGTAGCCCGGGTGGATGTCTAAAGCTCTTAATTTGAAACCTTTAAAAACAAAAAACGTCCCCCCCAAAAAAATGACCAATCTCTTATTATTTTCTATGTAAAGAGATAAATTTGAGAAGATCACCGAAAGGTACCCCCCACGATTGGTGTCTTAGCGCAATTCGTGTAGCGAGCTCCCAATGGAAACCATGGATTTTTTTCGCCTTTCTGAGAGAAAGGGTGCAATTTTCCATCCGCTTCTATATTCTATGTCTTTAGTTCTGCAACGAATTGAGTTGATTGGGGCATTGCATGCCCAATGAAAAAATATCCCTTAGCATGTCACTCAACTCGAGACCCTTTTTGGTACCGATATTCGAATTACCTGATTTTCCGAACAACTCGCAGAATACATTCCATGCAGTGGCACAAGGTTATATATATATATACCTATACTTTCGTGTTCACCGTTGCGGATGCATATGATAAATACATTTTGTGTGTGTGCATTTTTTACATACATACATACAAACATACATACATCCATCCATCCAGGCCATACATACATACGCACCAAGAATTTGATATACCATCCGGTAACCCAATATGGCGTGTTGGAAAATCCAGCACCACAAGCCCTAGGACACAATGATTTGGCCACCAGCAACTTGTCACAGCTGTGGTTGTGGGTGGTCTTGCGGTGCTACTGCGTCTGTGAAGTGGCATTTCTGTTGATTTTCATTCGGATGGTCACATTTGTAGAACTTGATTAGGGTGGAAAATTGTGAACATGCTATTAGTTGCATGGTGAAATTGCAGAACTTTACTTTAGGATTGTGAAACTCTAGAACTTTATTTGAATGGTAGAATTGCAGCCGCTTGGATTTCGATTCCCGCATTCCACTAAGATTCGTAGAACAGTGACACATTTCAACAAATGATTGATCAGTGACAATATTTCCTTGGAAAACTTTGGCCAGAATAAAGGTGTGTTGGCTGTTTTTTTTTGGTACCGTTTTTTTTCGCCAAAAGAATCAGGGCCATCCTCCTGGTACAACATGAGCTATTTATATGTCACGTACAATAGTAGTGTGTGTATATATATATACGCGTGTGTGTGTGTGTGTAGCTATTTTATGTAGCTACGCTCAATGAATACCAGCATGGGTCTCTGGCATACACTCATGTGTTTGTTCCTCTCCAAGGGCATCCTAACATTATACCAAGAGGGTTTCGGGCTTCTCAAACCACAATGGAGCTACCAAGAAAGAAAATACAACTACCATCGTGCAATTGGTACAGCACTTGGTTTTTTCCCCACATCTTTGTGTGGGGTTCTTGTTTTTGATTCTGTATCCCGGGCTTCTCCTCCTCCTCCCGCCGCCTCCGTAACACAACACACACAAACTTAACATACAATAATTTCACACA
>Ga0126342_10002285_pt1 | contig 29492 bp, 38 predicted proteins | sample Cyp1metagenome_FD_92528 | JGI IMG/M metagenome (GOLD analysis project Ga0126342, IMG submission 92528) | Coral microbial communities from Lord Howe Island, Old Settlement Bay, Australia - Cyphastrea 1 metagenome | ecosystem: Host-associated > Invertebrates > Cnidaria > Coral ...
AGCGCGTGGAAAAACGGCTTGTTTGAGCCAAGGCAGTCCCCCAGCCAGGCCTGAACCCTCACCAGTTTGACCCCGAGGGTCCCTTCCTCCATGAGGGGTCCAAATGACTTTGGATCCTTTGGGCATTAAAAAAAGGTGATGAATGGTGAAATACGAAGAACGCATCCGAGTGACACGAGGCCATCGTCTTTGCATTTGATGAAATGCTCCTCGATGTGTTTGTAGCAAAACTTCAGGAAGTCACTCCGCACAGTTTCACTTCCAGCCCTGAAGCGGTAAAGCGCACCTGAGCCAAGCGGGGGATGCGTTGTGAATCCTGGCTGGTACCTGGTTCACAACCACTAAGGTCACCAAAGGGCATACACTTAATTACCACGGCTGTGAGTTTTTGAAGTGTAGCAAGCCCAAAAAAGATACGAGTAGTGAGTTGTGAGTTGTTTTCTCCGGGATGTTGTAGATGATGTGTTCCGCATTTTCCCACATCATTTCCAATGAATGCACCGGTGTATCAATGGGACATCCCCAGTCAAACAATTAGCCCGACTTGCAACCTCTGTGACTGGGGGCTGCACAATTGATGTCTCCGCATTCTCCCAAATCACACAGCGGGTTTCGAGATCCCCTGCCCAAACTTTGGGGCGGGTGCACGTAGTGCTTTGCTACGGTCAGGTTCCACTTCCCCTCCTGGCAATTTTCAAAAAGATGTTCATCCGGGCATATCCGGGCCAAGGAAAATAAGTGGCAGTGCAAAATTATGGTGACACGTTTCCAATTATATTCCACGACACTACTACGAGCACGGTTTCTGCTGCCATGGCCACCAGTCTAGTCCAACAACTATTGTAACAATTGCAGCAAAACTCATCGGCACCTTCAAAGCCCAACGCACACGAAGACGCTTGCGGTTGGACAAAGGCTGAGCCTCTAGATCTTGGGGCACATGAAAAGCTGCTAGCGAGAGCCAATAAATGAGTGCTGGATGCTGTAATATGCTGCAGATTGTTCAAGGTTCCTGGATGCATTGGATACTTTTCTGCCAAGGGGAAACCACTAAAATCCACCCGGTCTCAGTGGCTCAACTCCAACACAGGACCTGCCTCGACTCGATGTTCTCTGCCGGCCAAGCGCCTCCTCAACTGGGCCTTTCGGCCACTGGTTGGAAGTCCCAAGGCCTTCAAGCGATCTCGCAGCTGTTGCGCCTCAGGCCACGCTACAATGCCACAGACCAGGACTGTGTTGACTGCCAAGCTCATTTCGACATGCAAATCATTGATTTTGTTTATATTTTTTGTAATACGTCATATTATGATATATTATGATGTACGAGTATTGTCATTATATGTCATTATAATGTGTCCATCATGATCCATCTAGTTTTCAATGTTTCTGCACTTTCCTTCTCGATAGTCTTTCTTGCATGGAATGAGAACATCAAAGACGTTGGCTTACGTTGTCTTTGCTAGCCCAGATTGTTTCACTTTTGCAATCTGGGCACGGTCAACTTTTCATACTCTTCTGTTGATCGGACATAGGGCCTCAAGTGGCTCCACAGGCATGAGGCTTGACTGCAGGCTGCATAGGTGTGTAAAAGTATTGCAGCAGAATCCTTATGATTCTCCAAGCATTAGCTCTGATCAATGCATCCTAATGCACCATAATATACCATGATGATCCATAATGGACCTTACACCAAACCCAATGGCTCAGTTCCGCACCGCAGGTTGCAGAAGCATGGCCCCAGCACCAATGCCAAGCCTAGAAGTCCATGGGCCTTCCTTGCCATGGCCAGCGATGACAGCTACGATTGCCATGGAGAGATCTGCGCAAGCAAGGTCCTTGTCATTGGACTTTGACTTGGGAATCTGCTCCGGAATGCTCTGGATAAGTTTGAAGTTTGCTATCCTTTGCTGTTCCTGCCTCTGACAATGAAATTACATGATACATGCGGGCTTCCAGCAAAGAAGACGAGTGCCATAGATCAAATTAAACGATATAATATATATATATACATGCCTGTTCATTTCGGATCTTGCAGGCCTCCTTGGTGTCTATGCTGCGTGATCTTTTCCTTTGTTATTGCAATCTTATGGCTGCGCGAGCTCTAAATTTAAATGCACGGCGTGCAAAGCTGCGAGCAACACAAGCACACATGATGCTTGTACAAATGCTGAGCTCAACAATCCTGAAACCACCTGCAAAGTTTCTGAAATTCTGGCCGCCGAATTTTGGTGCAGTCTCTGATTTTTAGGCGTAAACTCGCGCAGCATTTGGCACATTCGTCAATGACGTTGGCATGTGGCACCGCTGAACGCCACTTCAGCACTTCCAACAAAGGAAGCAAACCAATATCCGAATCTAATGCAGCAAGGCCAAAGAAACAAATCTGAAGTGACATCCAACTGCAACATTCGAGTTGATTGGAACTAGCAACTGGCAGGTATGGGCAACTATTGTTTGATAAAGGTGGTTTCAGCACAAGGCATAATATGTCAAATGGTGCAAGAGAAAGTGTGTTGACTGCGTCTACTTTATTTTAATTGCGTAAGATTTAGTTCGCGGCTTAGCTTGAGATGTTGGCATAAAGCTCCCTATTATGGGAGCTATGCACAAAAGTTTGGCCCATACCCACATTCACAAATAGGAGCTTTGTCAAACCATTACACTGCAATCACTCCTGCCCTTTCAGGCATCTGAAGTCCGTGCATTAGCTGTGCATGAAGCGAGTCGTATAGTTCACAAACCTCACTCTCAGCAATGACATGCCACAAACGTTCGACGCTGCGAAAAGTATGGCCGGTTTTGAACATCAAAGTGTGCTCTTGCAAAAACAGCGCCTCAGACTCCGTGATCTCTTCAGGCGAGTTCAGCAATAGATTGATCCCAGCGCTTTGTGGGAAGCGCTGTTGCACCATTGCAAATCCATCGCTGATGCTGGGCGGACGAGATATTGCCCGTGAGGCACGCAAGCAATATTTCGTGGGATCAAGGCCATCCTGTTCCAACTTCAACTGACTGTAATCTCGGAAAGCAGTGAGGCGGAAATCCAGGAAGCCGGAATCCATGCAATTCGCCTCAATGTTTGAGAGGCGCAAGTGCCAAGCACCAGCAAACCAACCAGCTGAGAGGCGCCTGGCAAACTCATGGATGGGATCCAGAATGTATTTGGCCATGGAGGAGGCTTTCCGAAAAGATGTTAGAGGCTCACCATTTTCATCAGCTCGGTCCGGCTCCATTAGTTCCACTGTAACATCTGTCACTTCGGTCCAGGCTGGACAAGCTGGTCCTGGGTAAAACTTGGGCTCCAAATGGCCTTGGGGATCACACTTTCTTATCCTCCGAAGGATGTAGGCACAATCCTCAGCCTCCAGGACAAGGGGTTGCCAGGTGCACTGCAGCTGCCGCAGACTGCGGGCTTGCCTGTTGCTGCCCAACAATTGCACTTTTTCACGGAGCTTCAGATAGGATGACACTTGTGCAACCAGCACTGAAGGCAAAGGATCCAAGACGCTTGCTTCAACATCTAGAAGCCTGGCAGCTTTGGCAGGACACTCTGGGGACTCCTCGAAAGCTGCTAGGAGCGAGCGGGGGGCAACGCTCTGCCAAATTGCCGTGCTTTCGCTCTTGACTCGGGACTTCATGGTTGATGCACTCCGCTTGCATGGGGTAGAGGGAGTTTTTGTAATCTTGGGGGTCCTTGGCATACAACACTGCACCACCAAATCAGCAAAGACTTCATCCTGGGAAGCCCTTCTCTTCAAAGTTTCTGCCAAAAAGTCTGCTGTGGGCGAATGGCGAAGCAAAGCCAGGAGAAAGTTAGGATCCTTCAAGTGCGCCTCAATGAGTTGTTGAGGTTGAGCCTTTGCTCTCCTCGGCTTCCTCCTAGCTTGGGCTGGTGAAGGGGCCACAGGTGAGCACTGCAGGCCTGGCCAACTTGTCATGGCCACCTGTGCTTTGCAGTGCCGGAGCTTGCAGTGAGATTCTGGAGCCAAACACGAGAAGTGGATAAATGATAAAAGTGGAATCACAACCTTTGAATGCAGATAGGAAACAATTAGATGCCATGCCGTGGCTCAAGAGACATTTGCTGATAGTTTGTGAACAGTTTGCTTTTCTTTGATCTGCACACAGCAGCATACGTGCAACATCCGCTACCTTTTCCAGCTGTGCCGCGGCTGCCGCGGCTCATAGAATTATAGCTCTCAATCAAACATTCAAGCCAGTCCCCTTCACCTTCAAAGGCTTTCCACCACCTGTCCGAGCTCAACCCCAGAGAACGGTCCCGCAAATGTTCAACAATTGGTGTTGTTATATATCTATATATTTAAAAAAAAATAATAAATCCTATATAAATCCATAAAAATCATTAATTAAAAATCATCAATAAATTCCCATAAATCAGCACTAGTGACTAGTGAGCGACGATCCTTGCAGCTAGGCCACACGTCCTGGGCGAAGGTTTCAAGGTCGACACTGAACGCTTCCAAGTCAGGCAGCAGGCCTGACCCATCTGTAACAAAATCCTGAAACATATAATTACAATTAATTACACCACATTACACCAATCTCCGTGCTATATTGATATTGATTCTAATTTACTTTATCATACTTTAATCATACTTTATCTTGGCGTGTTTCACCTTAGACCAGTGAGTGTCCCTGCCTGTCAGCCTGTCACACCCGTGGGCCTTGACGCAGCCGTGGCAAACACTTCGCCAGGACCAAGTCTCGACCCTCAGGGAAGAGCGCCAACCACAGTGCATGGTGAATCATCAGCACCTCATGGAGAGCAAAGGAGCCAACGCTCCGCAAGACGTTTTATGGCACTTAGGGGATGTCAGGGGTGTGTCTGAAAATGGGGTAAACCATGGTAAACACTAAAATTGCATTAAAACTGCTATGTTTAATAAGGACAATTGTGATAAACCTGTGGATTTAGAGGTGTTCTAGTCTTAAACACCCATATTTTGCCTGACGCGGGACAACGTGGGAACAAAATATCACCCAGCGGTTTGGAAAGAGTTGCGCACAAATTTCAGATAACTTGACCGTGGCAACCTCAAAACCACTGCAAATCTGGCATAACATGGCGCAACTGTATCTCACCAGCTGACTCATGATGCAAGGAAAGGCACTGTTGATGGGTTTCCTCGCTTGTAAGGCATCGCATTAAAACCTGTACCGAAAGAACCACGAACCTCCTCTGGGTCGTGATTTTTTGACGTGATTTTTGGGTATTTGTTCAAAACAACAGACCAGAAATGTTGGCAAATCACGAATCAAGGGTAACATTCTTTCTTGAGACTCACACAAAACCGCAAATTCCAAACATGCGGGCACAAATTCCAAGTGAGCAAGGAATCTCAATGAAAACAAATGAGGTGGAGCAACTCCAAACACAATGAATACAGAACTCAATGTGCTTGATTGTTCGTCCCAAAACAACCGCGATGCCCCCCTGCTCTCTTCCTCTCCCCGTTCATCTACAACCACTGCAACGCAAATACCGTTCCCTGTGCTTTTGGAGGTGAGTTCGCGTATTTACTTGGCGAAAAACCTATGTGTCGCAACCATTCGCAGCCTGTTCATCAACTCATCCCCACACCAAAATACCAAAGTGTTGGGAGGATGTCATTGATTTCCCCATATCTTCCCATCAAAACATATCAACACATATCACGACTTCATGACATGTCATGACATTTCGTGACCGCCTAGCCATGCCAGCCGTGCAGTGCTGCTCTGCAGCTCTGCCCACGCCATGGACGCCATGGACGTTGGCTGAGGCCAAGCAGGCAGCCTGCAGCCAAGGTCGGCCTCAGACGTCAATGAAACATATACCCACCAGTAAATTAACATAGACCCTGCCAGATAGGGGTTGGAAGATGAGTTTCCATTAAAACTAGGCTACGAGTAGTTTCAGGGTCTATGTTAAATAACCAGAGGGTACCAGTAGAAAGTGAACGGAAGTGAATGAAAGTGAATGAAAGTGATGGAAAATGATGGAAGGTTGTTAATTAAGGAAAATGGGAGGCCAATGAAAATTGATGAAAATTGTGTAGCACCTTTAGTGAATCCCACCTAGGAGTGTTTGATTCGATTGGTTTCGACTTTCTAGCTGTCATTGCGCCGATTGGTACCGCCTGTCCAAGGAGCCAAGGATTTCATAGCTGCTCTATATCGTGCCACCTCCGCCTCTGTTTTGCCAAATTTTGCCAAGCTATGGTTAGCAAATTTATGCAACTATGCGCCAAAAAAAACAGCTATCTCTAAATATCACACATGGCATCTGCCACTTGATAACTATGCTGGGGGGGGAAATAGAAATACAGAAAAGAAATCTTTGACTGATAGCGCCTGCATCAGTGAACCGATGACCACATCTGTTGCAAGGACAGAGCTGTGCAAAATCACACCCCACATCCTGTGGCAACAAATCAGCAGCCGAAGCTGCAGCTTCGACATCGCATCAACCCCATCTGAATGCATTACAACATAATCAACATATTACATCCATGATCACCCCTGTCCGCCCTGTCCTATCAAAGTGCGGGGCAGACTCTTGCCCATACCAAGTGTAGCAGTCCTTGGTGCTGCAAATCATGCAAATCTCCACTCTTCGGCTCGAGTTTGCAATGCTTTCTGCTGTCATCGTGATGAAGTGCTATCTATCATCAAAAAAAACAAAAAATACGGCCAAAACGAATGCCCAAGCCAAGATTCCCAGCCCAGCAGCAAACCATCCAGTGCAGGGACTCCAATGGTGCGTGTCAGCACAACCAAACAACTGTCATTGAGATAGACGCCAGCTTGCCTGCCAAAGGCCAATTAAGGAGCCTTTCAACCCCTGGAATCACAGCTTCACCATGCTTCACCCATCTCCGGCCTCTCTTTCATTGAAGCATTCTGCTCGGAGTTGTTGCTGATGTTCAGCATGGTCAAAGCAGTCCTGGCCATCACAACATGGCGGCCAGAAGGAAAAGGCCAGGATCGCCGGCTCGCACCAAACCGTCTGCAGTACCAACCACAGTATCGACTGTAACAAATGAACACGCAACATCTACAGCGTGTTGGCATGTGGGTTCGTCGGAAAATAGGGTATACCTCCAAATATCCCCAAATCCACTAGTTGATCATCATGTTCACCCCTAACATGGTTTTGGGATCTTCTCCGTTTTCAGACACACCATGGCGACTCAAACCTTCGACAATCTTAGACAGCATGGCCTCAAGCCTTTCAAGGCATCACAAGCAAAACGTCTCAACTCCATCCTGCAGTACTCGGCATCCACCTGCACTGACGTCACTGTGGCTTCACAGATCCTGAGGACAGCTGGTGGCTTTGGAGGAGGCTTTGGCCATGCATGGCCATGTTTAAAGTTTAAAGCAATGACAATGATCAGCAATGATCTCGATTGATCTCCCTTGGGTTGAATCATTCACACAGGTGCTTCTTGAGCGATTTGGAATTTTGACAAAGGTCGCACTTTCAAGCATGCCAAATGTCAAGAAACCTCTGAGAAGCTCTGTAGACCGATTAAGACTTGGAAATGAATTTCTCAATCAGGACAGGTCCGAACATCTCAATTTTTGAAATTCAGACCGACAAAACCCTGCCGAAGAGAGATAGAAAACACGGCTTGTAGACATTTGCAATCAAAGTTAGTATTATTGATTATAAAACTAATTATATTAAATTAACATTCCCAACATTTCTCAACTATGTTAAGCTACCATAAACTACCATATACCAGTGGCTTCCCCCAGAAAAGTGGTTGCTGCTGGGTCACTGAGTTCGCCCGCTGGGCCACGGCTCCGCGAGCGTTTTCGGGTGCCAGAAGGCGCCGTAGCGACGCATGGGGGACACTGAGATGCCTTAGATTCGATGCACACCATACTTCACCCATCGCTGCATGGTGCACATCACGGTGTAGAACTAATTTATTACTTCGAATTTCAGGGACAAAATGTTGGAAATCTAAACAAACATATATGAAATATATGAAATAATCATATGATATGAAATAAATATGGCCGGCCTCTTTGCAGGAGCTTGTCTGCTAATAAGATCTAATAAGATCTTTTCATCTTGCAGGTCCGAGCCAAACGCGGATTGGGATTCAACACTTGTCCTAAATAGAAATTGCACATCCTCATGTCCTCATGTGGCCGAGCTTCCAATTGTCGTCTCCTTCCAGCAGACTTGGCACTGTGCTCGCAACATCTCATGACTTTATCACTTTAAGATCCTCAAAAAACCTCATGTTGCCCTTCGTAAATTGCAGGGTTATAGTTGTAGCATGTAGTAGTGATGACGAAATTCCTTGCCACAGGAAGAAAAAATGCTGCTCTTGGTTCAAAGAGTCTCCTGGAAGAGACGTCTGGCTCCAATTTTTGCCTCTTCGCCTTTTGCTGTTGATTCGCTCCTGGAAGTCACTGGCGGGCATCGCGAATAAACGAAGAGTGACCGGACTTGGTTGCCTGCAATTCTGAATGCCTGATATTTCGTAATTCTCTTGCGTGCCCTTTCCCGGCATTTTTGAAACCGAACAGGCCAAGAAGACAGCTGGATCAGCGGCAGATTGCACAGGCGTTGGCCGCGTTGGCTGTTGCTGTCCTCACTTCGCCAGCAAGGTCCAGCAGGTCCGTCATATTGAAGTCACTGGTCTCGCTGATCCACGTCGCCAGCTTCAGTGCTGCTGTCTTCATCCGCTCTCCGAAATTCACCTCAAAAAATCTTCAAACAACAGCTGCCCATTCACTTGAGGTCCTGCAAAGGAAGCTAATTGAATCTTTGCACATCTTTGATAATCTTTGCACCTATAGAGACCTAGATCTTGTGACCTCCGTTCCTTGCAGTAGCTTGCAATATCCCACAGCCGAGCAACCTGGGCAGCAAACGTGGCATCTAGCCGATGGATGGTGGGAGCACGGATCAAGAAACGGGCCCACCTGAGCTGCCAGGATCTGCCAGGCACAGGATGTGGATCTGGAAATGAACATGTCATGTTCGCATCCTATCATCCTGAAGTCTTTGGCGCAAGACACAATTCACAACTCCCTTTACAATTATTACATGCCTCTGAGCAGTGCCTCTGAGCAGTGCCCCACACCCGTGTGCCTCCATCACACATGCCCTCAAGGATGATTTCAAAGCAGTTTCTACATCCCATCTTTTCGCAGACTGGTCCGGAAAAAATAAAAACACAATCAAGGGTCCGCTGGTTGTACCCCTACAAAAACCCTTATTTGGGGTTCATCCCAAAATATTTATGTGTTATATAAATTCCACGCAATGGCGGTGCATACAAGGGTCCAACCAAACACCCCTGGAAATCAGGATACATTTGGTGTGTACAAACCATGGGATAGAGTCAAAGTGATGATAACGGCTGTCCGTGGCGGACCAACATGTTCTCGCGTCCCCGAAGACCTGAGATTAAGAAGAACTTGGCCCAAGTCACCCCATATTCTCGCCACGCTCTGCCAATTTTGGCAAGTGTTGCTGATGGATATTGGGATTGCGGTTGAACCCCCCATCCACGAAGGATCGATTCATTCCATCCGCCTGCAAAGTCCAGTCGACCGATTTGATACTGGACATGGCTCAAAACTCAAGACTGTCCACCTGGTCTACCTCGTTCTTCCCACAGCAATCCCCCCCAAAAATGGATGGGTCACACACATGTTGATACATGTGCGCACTAGTACGTTCTAAAGTTTGAATATGTTTGAATACACATTGGTGACCAGTTCTGTGGGTCTGCAGCGCTTCACCTGGAAGAGGAGCTGCAAATGCTCGCGCTGCAAAGCAGCACAGTCGCAGGACTCCGAGTCCTGGCCATGAGGGTTCAAGGCTTTTCAAGGTGTATACAGATTGCACAGATTATATAATATTATATATGCCCCCTCCAAAACATTCCAACGGTCCAAGACTGCCTGACAGCCTAATGACAGGCTAATCAGCTGGCATTGCATGACCATCCTCACCTCCCATTGCGGCCAGCCACACCTTGGGCTCCAGGCAACCACCACCATCTGCCCCTGCGTGTGCCACCAGTCGCAAATGACTCGCTGGACCACAGCAGCGGCAAATTGAGCATAGCCTTGGCACTCAAATGTGGGGTCTTGAAGCGACAGATGGCGACAGTCAAGACATCTCAACGAATTCGGAGGATCTCAAAACACCATACAATCATTTGTAGGACAATTTGAATCATTGATATCCATCAGCAAAGACAAAAAGCCGTGGTACCTCCTGGGTCACTTCTGTCAAGGCACCAGGTTCTGGCAAGTCTGCTAGAGGCTCCAAGATCGACCTCCACCAAGGTGAAAGTGCTCGGCTCTTCTCCGACAGGGTGAAGATCTCGTCTTCCGGCCCTGGGCCCCAGATGGCCCCAGCATTGCCGAAACGGTTCGTGCAGTTTCGGAGCTGTTTCGGGTGATGGCACGTAATCCACCAAGAAATTCAACACGAATTCCAAGTGAAAGATGGAAATTCATCATGAAACAATGATGGAAATTCACCATGAATCAGGAACGTCAACTTAACTCAACTGTCAAACAGAATACACTCCGGCCCAAGGCTCCAAGATGCTTCCAGGTCTCACAGATTTGCAGGAGCAGCCGTAGGTCTGTCTGAACGGCAGCAGCAAGAAACACAGCCAAAAACTGCATGTTCCATCGCTCAAGCAGGGTGTACATCAAATGATGTCCCATTAACGTGTATGCAATATGATGCATACACACACACACGCAGATACACTTACTGTCAGCCTCATCAGAGGTCTCAGGAGACGAGAATCTCAACAGGAGTATCCTCTGCCAATGGCCTTAGCGTGTGGGCACCGGCCATCCAGAATTCCATAACGAAAACTGATGAGTTGGATATCTGCCTTTTGAAAGCCGTTACGTGGTTTTAAATAACTAAAATTTAAACGGAGTATCTCCAGCAGAATTCTGGATGACATGGCGAGCCCAACGCTGAAGCACGCTGAGAGCAGCTCAAGAAGGTGGCCAAAGATCTTCGGTTGGCCGCTTGGCATAGTCCTGGACAAAGCCGGGCCTCTGCAGGACAGTATGAGCGCGGCAAATGAGGCGAGAAATGGCAGCTGGATCAGCTTGGTATAGCTTGGCAAATTCGCTTTTCTCGCATCATTCGTGCTCTTAGCCAGTGCAAAGACAGGACAACTCACTGTACATGGTCCTGCTTGATAACATTCAGTCATCATGTCATAAGGGATTCCACTGCCATCGACCAAGTGCCTGGATGTTTCGACAGTTCAGCAGGACAAAGTTTCTTCAACTCCGCCTTGTGCCGTTCCATCGCCTTGGTCAACAGCGCAATGACTTCATCATACTTCGCCAGTTTCGGTGCCGGCGCCCAGGGTTTGCGCTCCAGGTTCTTCTCTGCCATCACGGCGTCCAGTGGAGTTCGCCCCTCGGCATCGTGCTGAAGGAGGCTTGGGAGACACCTGGCATCCTGCAGCAAAAGCTCAACCAAATCGCTTCGCCCAGCAATGCTGAAATGATGCAAAGCAGTCAGCTGTTTGGAGTCCGTGGCGTTCACCTCCAAGTCAGGTCTCACCAAAAGCATCTTCAACATCTGGACTTGTTGTGCTGCGATCTTCTTGCGCTTCACGGTTTCATTCTCACCAATTTCAATTGTCATTGAGTCCGTACCACTGAGGTGCATCAAGGCGGTGGTGCCATCCTCCCTGCGCAGATTCAGATCCAAAGTGTCATGCTGCAAAAGCCATGCTGCTAGATCTACAGCCACAGGATCTGTGCGCTTCATGGCACAATGGAGCAGGCCGCAGCGGTCGTTGATGTCTAAGTTGGGATGTTCCAACAATTTCTGGATCATGTTCACGCTTGCAAAGCGTGCGGCTGTCTGGATGGGGCAGCTTGCATGGACATCCAAATCTTTGTGCTGCAAAATGGCAGCCACCAACTCCACATTGTGTCTATTGTGGAGCACCATGTTACTCAAAATGCTGTAGTCATTCATGTCCTTTACATTGACATTGATTTTGGGGTGGGCAAGTAGAACCTTCGCCACTTCAGCACTCTTGGTACGACACAACGGATGGTCACAGTTCACCATGAAGTTGATATAGTTTGGATCAGCACCTTGATCCAACAAAGCCTGGACCTTTCGAGCGTCATTGGACGCAGCCGCTGCTGACAACTCATCCCCCAATCGCACCTTGGGATTTTTCCGTGCTTCTCGTAGCTCCATGGCACGAAGCCGTGGTACCGTGCCAGCACAGGAACGGCGTTCATACTCCGTCGGAACGATCATGGCCTCCAGCTCGGCCCTGCTACGAATGGGGCTGTGCTCCCTGGCCTCCCTGGGATCGCGTTCTGCCAGGTCGAAGGTGCGTCGTGCCATGGAGCAACGCCACGATCCGCGAAGGGAGGGAGAGTGCCGGAAAGTGCCGGAAAGTGCTGGAGCTTGAGGCTTCAACAACGCTTCAACGACGCTTCAACTGGTGTCACTTTAAGTCGCTTCTCGGGAACTTGCTCAGACAAGTTTGCTGCCGCTAGCTTTGATAAGTGAATATGGTCAAATTCCCGCTATACTGCTCTTGGGCACTCTATGCATAATATGCAGGCTGCCGGCTGCCCGCCTCAAAACCTTGCGGCAGCACAAGCTACCACTGCTCCGGCCCTGGCAGTGATGCTACGCATCTACGGTCTCAAAACACAGCCCAGCCCAGAAGTGCCTAGGAGATTCCATGTATGGAATGTCGCTTCAAAATGCTTGCCAAAGTCAAAAACCAAGCTTCCACGTGATCTGTCGAAGCTGCATTGGCTCCTGCACTTGTTCAGGGCCTCTAACAGGAGACTAATGTCTAGAGTTAAAAATCTTAAAATTAATTAGCAGCGATGCAACACGGCAAGGCCCCAAGTTTATGTATGTTTATGTATAATATGTATATATATATATAATGTATATGTATATATTCATAATATACATCTCTTTCTCTCTCTCTCTCTCTCTCTCTGATTCAAAAAGCAAATACAAAAATATAGGTCAATTTATGGTCAAATTCCTCGGCATTTTATGTGAACGAAGCTGCCGCTCTGCTTTCAGACCATGTTTATCATGTTCAATTGTCCCGTTCCCCCTCCTGAAAAATCAACACCCAAGCCAAAGAGCGAGGCTCGCCATAGCGCCATTCAGCTGGTTGCGCCAAGGTATTTTAAAGGCAAATTCAAAACGCTGTAGACGATCCGGGCTGCTTTTGGAGCTCTTTTGCATTCAAACTCCTATGTCACCCATGTCACTTGCATGTTTCTGGAGGGCTCGAGCTGGCCAAGGGAGCTTTGCAATAAAAGCATTCTAACTTGCTTATCTTTTCTTGGGGCTGCCTAGGCCGAGATCCTTGTGATATTTTGTGGATTTTTTCTGGACAAGTGGTTGCAAGCAGCTCTGAGCTAGCCGCTGCAAATGTCAAGACACCACAAGTGGACAAACACAAAAGTCGCAAAAGAGTTGCAGTTGAAGTGCAATCTTTTCACATGTTCATTCAATTGAATCAATTACCAAATCTGAACGCACTGCGGCACTTTTTCCAAAGGCGTCTGAGACGAGGCCGGTTCTGAACAGTCACTTTTTCAGAGGGATGTCTGGCAGGCAAGGCTTGTTAACGACGAAGAAGAACCTCAGAGATTTCCAAGATTGCACTTTCCATCGCTTTCCATACTCATGCAATCTCATGCGCAGGCCGGGAATCTTGCCAGGCAAGGCACAAGCAAAAAATGTCATACAGTATGATACAAGGACTTGTCAAGTGACTTGTGCTGAAAATCTTGGGACATCTTGGGACATTGCAACTTGTAGCAACACCTGGTCAATCAGCTGGCTTTCCCTCCGGCGGACACTTACTATCTTACTTTTCCGACATTGGTCAAGGTGCAGAGGCAGCAGAACTTGCATCAGCCGCAACACATATACAATCATCCGCCATAGAGCTGCCTCGCCAAGCGCGGCGGAAAGAGTCAAAGAGGACCGGATCCCAATTGCATTCGGCTGTTAATCCATTATTAACCCCCCATCTGCATGGTTCTCTCAAAAAGTGGCGCTTGTAACATCGTTCGAAACCCTGTTCTTTTACTGCAAGCAACAAACATGGTAAGATAGGGTAAGGAGTCAGGAGAAGCAGCACACATGCAAAGAAGATCCCATACAGTTCCAATTCTACATCCATGAAATGCTGGTCCAAATCCTCTGGCAATCGAAAATGGCAAAAAGAATTCATCAGTTTGCACATGTTGCTTTGCATCGAAGTCATGGATGTTCCATGATAATAATTCCATTGCCAGGTTAGATAACAAGAGGATAAGTTGACTTCACGGCCCACCGCTGTCACAGTGTTGGCGCTGGGCAAGTTGTACACATAGCCAGTAGGGGAGAAACGCATAGCACCCCGCATGCTGTCCATTGATGGAAGCCCTTGGAAGCAAAAGGCTTCTGGAATCTGGTGGATCAATACATCAGTGTTGTCTATGATGAGAGCTTGGTGGTCCATGAAATGTCATGAGAAACCGACCTGTTCAACCCGGTTTCAATTCAGCATCTTCTCTTGTTCAATAAAGTTGTAAGCAAATCCACAATGCATCGCATTAGATCACCTTGCTTTCACTTTAGGAATCCATCATCCACAGCTCTGCGGTCTTTTGCGATGTTTTTATTTCGGCGCATGTTGACAGGCAGTCTTCTTGCAGCTTTGGCTCGGTCACCACCACTTTTGGCCTGGAATTCTACTTTGAATTTCGACAAACTAGCGCACTACTGTAGCGTCTTGTGTCTTAGGAGGCACTTGACAGCAATGCAAAGCACCAAGGGTCGCACGACAGCATCGCACAACCATGTTTCAAACCGAGACAGTGTCTTTTGTTGCCCACCGGCAGTATTTAGCGACAGGGTGTGTTCTGTGTTCAGGCTTGCCACTTGTCCCAATGTATGCACTTGTCGGCATCCAAACGTAAAGTTTGGAGAAAGAAATGTGTGATACGTAATTAATTCATTACATATATAATAATAAAACATAATAGTTTTAATATAGACTATAGATATATAATTATTCAGCACAAACGACAATTGATGATGAGGATGTCGAAGAACGCATGCATCATTAGAAATATTCAAAGAAACATATGCAGCAGCAATGCGACCAAGAATCCAGCAGTGGCGTCCTGAGCAGGGTGACGTGGCTTTGCCATGAAGTCAAACGTGCATTCTACATATTCTATGCATTCTATGTACCGGGCATGATTGTTTTGGTTTGGGACTGGGCTTACACAGAGATGTTTCATGATATATATATATATAACACATTTCATGATGTATCTAAATATATATATATATAATTATATTATATATACCTCATTATGGCATTCGCATGCATTGGTAATGTTTACCTACCCATTATGCTGCCAAGTATAATTAATTACATATATATAGTATCCTCCCGGAGAGGGCGATGGAGAGTGAGAGTATCATTAACCACCATCTGCCCGTGTTTTAACTTCCGCAGCTTCTCCAAGTCGCTGCTCGGACGCGGCGACCCTGGTGAGTGCGTTCGCCTTCTCTTCGGAGCGGGTCGAGCGAATCCTGAGTCGCTGCGCTGTGACGCGGCATTGAAGTCACCCGTGGCAGGGGTGGTGCGGGAGAAATTGCTTTCTGCAGGTTAGATAAGATGCAAAAAATATTGAAAAATAATGACATGTCATAACATTTTATCAATTTTATCCAAGATCATCTATATTCATCAATATAATATCTCTGGGTTGGAAGGTGAAGTGTTTCTGCAAGCTTTGACACATACCAAGCAGTTACAATGAATTCTACTTGGAGTGGAATTAGTGGAATCAAAATGTTCTCTATGCTATGCTACAGTATGCACCAAATAGATATTGTATAAGACATTATAAGACTACTGAAGGGAGGCCTTGAAGACAAAATTTGAAGACAGTGTGCTCAGCGGTGACCCCACACCCCAGCGCTCTGCTTTTCTTCGGTTACTTGGCCTGCTTCAGGCATGTTGCCCACACGCAGGTAGTTCAGCTTCTGTTCGTTGCAGAAAGTGTCAAGAAAACCAAGTTTTTCGTCAGAACTTAGAGCTGAGAAAGTGTCCAAAGGTATCACTATCAATTTCCATCCCTCTGCTCGAAGATGGAAATGCTTCCTTTGGACAAACTCTCGGTGCCTGTCTTGGCGCCAGGGGGGATACAACGTCCAGCTGCTATCCCATTCAACCACCAGTTGGCCTAAAGGATCTGCCAGTTCCAGCAGGTATGGGCCACAAGTGGTTGGATGCAAAAGCACCCCGAGCTTCCGGAAGAGCTTGGAAAGGCCAGCATAAACATGTGGAAGTTCGGGCATGTCCTTCCGGCAACGGTATCGAGCTTGCCCCACAAAGATTAAATGACAAATTACAGTAATTTAATATAAGATTAGTAATGTCAGCTTGATGTGACCTCCTGAAACAAAAGGCTGAAGCCTGCTCTGATCGGAGATTTCCTCATACTCAACACCTGAAAACAGATTGCTTTATGCTGACAAATTGCATGGTCATCAGGTGGCTCCAAAGGAGTAGCACGTGCTTTTGCCAAGAGTTGCAGTCCCTGTGGGGTCAGAACTTCCAAGCTGCTGGGGCGCTCATGTTGCAACACAAAGTCTACCATTTTCAGCGCTTCCAAGTTTTTTGATGCACGCCCCTTGGCAGCAATGACTCAGAATAGTCAGAGGTGATCAGCATCTACAGGGGTTGCTTGGAAGACAGGGCATAAGGAGGATAGGGCATCCTTGCTGCTTGCACACTGGGTGGAAGCTTTCAAAAGACAAATCAGCTCAAACAATTTGGCGGCTGCACCAATTTGAACAAGTTGCGGCATCTGCAGGTTTCAGCCAATCCTGGTTTGCACCAGCCACGAAAATCAAGTCACTTTGGACTGTAGCACCAGCAGTGAGCGGCAAGTGCAAGCGTGAGAGGCGATCCAACCATCGGCTTAAGACAGAGGTTTTCATCAAATCAAAGAGGAAGAGAGGCATGCCGGATGCCAGAATCAATTCCTAAGTGAAGCACGAGATATCACGAGAGTTCGCACACGCATGCGCCATCATGCACCACCAGCTCTCAACATCAAAAATGGTGGGATAAGGCGGATGCTCCTACAATGAAAAAATATACAGCAGGAGCAAGATTCCGCAGTTTCAAGAACAATAATTCATCACTTATATCACTTGGTGTTTTTTACTAAGTCAGATTGAAGACCCCCGATTTTCCTCCACCTGTGGTATACAGAGTATGAGGCGTTGCATTTTCTGTGACTAGTTTGAGGCTCGAGGGGGTTTAAAAAAAAAGCCTAACTCAAATCCAAAGCATCAGGATTGCTAAAGCGCACGTGCTTCAGTTTGCGGCGGTACACAGCATTGATCCTTTCAACAGCTCCAGGACGCTCATGGTACTTCGTGTCCACAATCATTGGAACAAATTTTGCAAAGCACTCTGCGTCGAGCTGTTGAGTTCCGATCTTCATGATGTGAGCAACGAGCCTTAGCAACCGTAAAATATCGCCGAATTTTGTGAGGGGAACATCTGGGAACCTCTAGCCGACCGAATTGACCTGCAACATCCTGCAACCAGCAGTTAGCATAGTTAGCATCAACTAGCTGCACCTTGGAACACATTAGACAATGTAAGAAGCATCTGAGAACATTGAGAACCTCTCCATCAGATATCGGAGCATTTGCTCAGGCCAAGTGACAGGGTCTTGAACTCCCGTCCAGCTTCTGGCAGGGAGCCCACGGATTCCAAAATTCGCACCTTTCGCCAGGAGCGCAGTGTAGCATTCCTCTCTACAACTTCACTGGTTGCGAAGTCCATGAAGCGTGGCAGCGAGAGGCCCCTTTTGGACGAGAGCTTCCCGTAGGCATACATGATTCGCATGAGCCGTTCATCTGAGAACTCCTTCGCTCTTAACGCGAATACTTTGAAGAGTCGCTGCAGGAGTTTCTTGTCGATTGGAGCATCTGCAGGAGCATAAGCAAGCGCCTGTAGCAATCTGCACACCTCTGAAGGTGTGAAGTCTCCAGGGCCACCAAAGGCATGGACTGCATGGGGCAGATCTTTCCATACCCGGGACTCAGGTGACAATTTCAGAGTCGCAGCACGACCAACAGCCCAAACAAACTCGTCCTTTGCCAAAGTTAGAAAATTGGCATTAGGAAGCTCTGCATCCTCCAAAGGTGGTGGTTTGCTTTCCACTGGCTCTGTTTTGAATTCCTCCTGACTATCCTGATCCGAGTTGAAGCTCTCGGATCCATTGCCAGCTTCAAAGATGTCTTCAAACAGAATCTCTTTCGAATCATCAAACGACATGGGGTTCTCCCGTTGATAGCCACTGGGGAACTCATCTAGGTGCCTTTTGGGCTTCACTTTTTTGGCCTGTGAGGCTGCACCTCAATTGAAGTGAGTCACAAACCGCTATGTGTTTCAAAAATAATTGATTGCTGAAGTGTTTGACTCTGATTGACTGTGCTTTTACCAGGGCCTAACCAGCGATAGAGTCGAATGCCCCCAACCACTCTATAATCACCCGTTGAAACTACACTTTGAATCTTACTTGTAACGCGCAGAAAATAAAAGCAAACCAAACAAAAAATCGGAATTCGACTGACGTTCCGACCGACTTTCCAAACCAGGCTGAATTGAAAGGGCAGGCACGTCGGCACAGAGCGCTACGGCCTTCCCACTCCAAGGCCCGACCGGCACCACGAAGTCCAAGAAGCCGAACGAACGCCATCAATCGCATTGAATCTGGCCATGGCCCGTGCTGAGGCGATAAGATTCACATAACATGCAGCTGGATGTAGCTGGCATCCCTGGCCTGTGAAACTAATCTCTGGTCTGCCATCTATGCCATGTCAAGTCGGAATGTTTGTCAAACATCACTTCGATTTCAAGGGGTAAAGTATGATACAAAAAGAAACAAGAAACCTAAACTACTGAGTAACTGCTGTATCAGGTCTCACTCTGTGCCTCTAAAAGAACCTCTGATTCATTCTGATTCTGCATGAACCGCTTTTGTTGAAGCCTGTCCCTCGGCGTGGCTCCAAAGCTTTGATCCTAGAACAGCTCCAGCAGCCCATGTTGGAACCTGCCAGTGGTAGAGTTTCACCGCGATCTCATGGTGGTTGGAGTGCCCTTGCGCAACTGGGCATCATTTCATCAATTATTGTTAGTAATATAAGTAATATAGGTCTCAGTATGATGATTTCACACTACAAGCCGGAACTTACGGTTTCAACTGGATAGTGCTCTCACGCACCAGGCTGTGTCTGGGATTGTACCTGGAGTTGCTCTCTCTCTCTCTCTCTCTCTCTGTTCTGGGTCCCAGATGCGCTTTGTCTGTCAGGGTGAAGATCCAGAAGTCGTCCGCACTGGAAGCCTGGCACATCTGGCACTAGCTGAGCAGCTCTCAGAGTTTTTGGCTGATGCAAGTCACTAAGTCTCTCCGAAGCCATAGGCATCATGATATGTTAGTTTAATAGATTTTAATAGAAATTTGGTGGCCACTAGATACCATTATAGTTCTATATATCATGTTCGTTGCTTAGTTATATCATGTATAACCCATAGGATCCATGTATGCTATATATGGTAACATTGACCATCAATATACCCCAAATGTTAGCATATATACCATACATGGATCCTATGGGTAATAACATTATATCCGATAGTGCTCTTCACCCAAGATGGCTCCGGGTCGGGCGTCCTGTGGGTTTACAACATCCTTCAACTCCACCGGGCATTGCGACAGCAAAGCCTCGGCGGCGAGGACCAGGGTGGTTCAACCAACACCCAAGTGATCAAAATGAGTAATGCTAATTAAATGTCAATTAAATGGGTTGAAAATGCGGGATAAATATGGATAAATGATATATATATATATATATTGATATTGATATATGGGATAGTCTTGAATTGGGCCCATACTATCACCACACTTGATTGGGAGAACAAATTGCTAATATTACAAGGTTGATCTTGGAGTTCAGAAATGTGTGACGAAGAGTGCCACCTCCACTGCAAAATCATTTCCCGCTTGGCAGGTCACTGGTGGAGGTTTGAGTCATCTGTGCAGCTCTTGTTGTTGGATCATCTGCCAATGCTTGGCCCCCCCATGCAGTGGTTGGTGCAAACAGTGGTGAACCCCTCAAATTTCAAAATTCCGGCTGATGCATATATAATCCTGCTTCAAGAATGCCGTACAGCATGGCGGAAACTACTGTAGGCCTCTCCCTGAATTACATCTTCCATTAATCGACCACTAAAAGCAGGAGTCACTCGAACTCAACAAAGTTGGCTGCTCCCAAGCCGCTGTTTTGCAGAAGCACTTTTTCTTCAAAGCATCATAAGTCATAAGACTCAAGTGAACTTTATATTGATCCTGCCATGCCCATGACGAGGACAGAGACTCGGATTCCCTCACAGGATACTTTTAGGACCTCAAGGGCTCTCGTGTAGTATCATCAAAGAAAACGCCTGGTATTGTCTCCTGCGTGCATGCACATACAATCAAGATGTATAGAGAGTCCATGGCTCTAAAATCAGAATCGTGGTACAACTTCGGGTCTGAGCTGGCAGCTGCACTTTCAAAAGCTTTAAGCTGGGCATTCCATCCTGTTGGGTGAGCAAGAGCAGGTCCTCCTTAGGCCCCACTTGGCTGTGATGAACAGGGCCGAGGGAACTCTTCATACTACTCTAAGTAGTCCGAACATGTTTGAATAAGAGCCCTCCAAAAAAAAGATGCGGAGATGCTGGATTTATGAGCCAACCAAACATCCTTAAACATCCTTAAAGTGCAGCCAAGATGCCAAAGATTCTGGCAATGGCAGGCAAAGGGATATCCATACTGATCCCATTTCTCGAAGATATTTACCAAGGTGGATGCAGTGCCTCGAGGCCCATCATTCCCTTCCCATCCCAATCATCCCAATCATCCCAAGCTCCCGAAGACTTCAAGGAGATGGTAACATGGCCAAGTGACCGTACACCAACACGACACAGGAAAGAAGGAGCTCCAGTGCCATGACAGCCTTCTCCAAAACACTTGCTTTCGCATCCTGGGGCGACAAATGGCAACAGCTCAGCAACATGCTCCGCGCTTTAGGAAGGCCATGCCTTTTGCATCTCCTCTAAAGTGGGCCACAACAAAATATACCAAGAGTTCCTTCAAACTCCCTGGGACACTTGGCTATGGTATAGGCTTTTGCTGCAAGTGAGCATCATTCGTGCTGATACACAATCCATACAGCAGAAGTGGTACGATAAATGCAATCAACGGCGTCAGGGTCGCGCCGAGCAAGCTTACAAAGTCCGCAAAGAAGGGCACGATTTGGGCCATGAACCAAGAAGCACCCACGATCAGAACCATCTGAGCCAACATCAGGGCCCGAGGGCTGAAGTTCGAACCGTTTCAAACGCATGTCAAACGCCAAACTCGCAACTCATGAGACAAACAGTGCACCATCAGGTCCAACACAGTGATTGCAACCGAGCTGCCATGCAGTACCATGAAAGCCAGGTGTCTCCATTTGCAATGATCTTGCTTTTTTCAAATTCTTCTAGCAGGCCCTTGGAAAGCACTACGCTCTTGATCACCTCCCAGGGAAGCAATGCGCTGCACAGGTGCAAATCGCACAAGGTCAAATGCCACTGTTCCATTTCCAAAGATGTCTCAAAGTGCACCGAAGGGACGTAGAAGGCCATACAACATGACGAAAGTGGAAATACGGTTTAAAATGTTTAAACAGAAGCGTTTATAATCTAATTATGTTGGATCTTCGGACAACGTTGGATTGATTTGGGTATCCTATAGATTTCAATAGTCTTGTGTGTAAGCTGCCCACATAAGTGATGAGAATGTGGCCCACGAGGCAGGATGCAGCTAGTCGTTCAATGAAGCCAAAGGGAATCTCCTGAACGATCATACCCAAAGCTGCACTTCCTGGCAGATCCGCATCACATTCAGTGGACAATGTGGACATGGACCCATCACCAAAGGCACTGAATCATCTGAATGGTACTGGTAGCGCTATGAGCGCTGTGTATCATTGTGTATCCAGATGTATCCAGCGCGCTACTTAAGCATACCAAAGGTGTAAGTGTCACTACAGCATCACTGCAATGCTTCTTCCACGGAGGTCTCAAGCGGGTCTCCTCGGAAGTAATAGACTGAAAGACCAACGCCCAGGAAAGCGGCTGCTTGAAAGGGCAGGGAGTAGACGAGGTATGCCTGAGCTGCTAGCCACGGCGATGAAATCTTGAAACACTGCCACAAAGCAACTCGGTAGCGACGTCTCATCTTGATGTCACCCCACTGTCAATGAAGAATTCATAGAAACAATCCTACCAGGTCCTACCACTCCTAGAAAAATTCTACGCATGGAGCAATGCAGCGGCCTTGGGAAACTCTTCGAGGTCATCCATCTCTGACATGATCTCACAAAGCAGGAACCTGAGGGCAGAAGGCAACATAAGGCAACCACAGAGTGCAGTTTCTCATAGTTTCTCCATTAAAACCGAGCACACATGTCAAAGCAGTTCCGAAACACGTGTTGATCGTGTCAAATCTTCAAAATGCCAAAAAAATGCAGCTCCGGAGCTGTCCGCTGAAAGCAAAGGCAAAGGTACTGGCCTTATGTCACCATCCCATGATACCAATGTCTCCATGCCTGGCATCTGGGCCCCAGGGACCCCCCAGGTAAGGTCCTGTAAGGTCCTGGCAGACGTGACCAAAGAGCTCAAAGAGAGCTGGCTGGCCACCCCGACAAACTCGCTATGTGCTGGTCTTGTGACTTCCACACCTTCCAGTGAACATTGTGACTCTGACAATTGTCGAATATTGTCTAAAAATGGGACTGTTGCATGGCCTTACAAATATGAAAACCTCTCCTCTGATGCAAGTGACAAACAATCAAAAACTACCACTATGAAGAGCATTGAACGAAAATATGCGCCAAATATCAACAAACATTCAGAGCCCTTAGGGTTTGAAGCCAAAGGGAGTCCTGGAGGAAAAAATGCAAGTTGGGGTTTCAGGGCGTAGATGTTAATGTGTTGTCTGTTATGGTTTCTGTTGGTTCCATGTTTTATCATGTTTTATTCGTGAATTTGATGTTTTTTTCAGATTGAGTTGTGGCGGATAGTTTGATGCTAAAGTGATATGGTGATGTTTGGAATGAATAGATGAGGTGCCTTAATTGTTATTGCTGTTTTGCTTTGTGTGAGCGTTTGGATGGGTGATTACTTTATACAGCACTACATGTTGTTAAGATATTGTGAAATAATCAATCAGTTTCACTCATATTCACTTAATTGTATTTCGGTCAATCTAAAATTCTATTGGAAAGTAGAGTGTTCCAAGTTTCACTCTGTCATAGCTTTCATCACACCAATTATCCACCGCATCAAGCATTTTTCCTCCGTGACGGTTGTCCGACACATACTGGATTTTACCATCTGTACCACGCTTATCAAACTGTGGGAAAAATCAGCGTGAAGCAAAGTTTGACGCAAACCTCCAATGAATACATGTTTGAATTCGCAAGATCTGAATTCAGTCGACTCTTCCTCTACGGTTGGAGAAATAGTAAATGACATTGTTTGATGAACTCTTTGATGTTTTGAGTTTGTTTCAAAAATGAGGTCAAGCACATATATAACTCATACTTTGAACTTTTCGACTCGATCTCATCAACATGTTTGAATTATATATCAGCATCATAGACTGTCCAAGGTTACAAGAACCATCAAGAACCTGTGCTTGAAGAACGGGTGTTTCTGTGATTGGCGAACACGAGTTTCTGTGATCGGGAGACACGGAGACAGGATTTCTGTAATTGGGAGACACAGATTTCTGATCGAGGCGCACAGGCTTCTATGATTAAAACATATTAAAACAGTCATTGAACACTTGGAAGGGAGAAAGGATAAACATGGATAAACATCAGAGACCCAAACCCAAGCGTAAAACCCAAGCGGTCCAAACAATTATACCTGTCATCTAAAGCAAACATCACTTTGGCATGACAATACTCTCCAAACCCCACCAAAAGAACATCACCAGTAAGGAACATTGATTATCACCATAACATCTAACATCATCTAACATACAAACATCTACAGTGCGCCCTTACTCCCATGGTTATTTTTCCATCTTTTTCCATGTTTTTTTTTCCCGGCCTTCATGCATCAACCAAAGAATGGGGATCAGCACCTCAACTGGAGCTGGGTCATCTTGGATATCAAAAACTGGCTGCATGGTTTGATGATGTTTAATGATGTTTAATGACTTCTGTTTCAATGTGTTTCAATGTGTTTCATCCATGAAATCCAACAGTATTCCAACAGTTCAAGAGCCCAAATGATCCAAATGGAATCTGCCATCCTGATCCATCCTGCCATATCCTGCCCAGGTGCAGTTCCAACTGTGCAAAGACAGTTGAACACCACGGAGCCAGAGAAAGAGCCCAAGAACCGTGCAGAAGTGTTCATTGGAAGCAGCAGCATACAGCCAATGAAAGTCACCATAGGAAGGCAACTATGAAGATCATAGAAGAACCTCTACAGCGTTTCGCAGCCATTGGAGCTGAAAGATGGGTAGTCAATTGGATGTTATCAAGACCAAAAAAACTGACAACTTTAAAACAGAAAAGGCGTTTGAATTCGATCCCGCAGATTGCGGCCAAGCTGCATACCGAGTCCCTGCCCGATACTGAGGGTATAGAGCGATAAAGTAGCAAAAATGAAGGTGTACTGCCCAACCACCCTGAGAAATCGAAAGAGAGACACCAGGCTACTTCACTTTTCCAGTGCAAGTGCGACAACAGCACGTCAGGTGCTTTTCAGCTGTCTCTCTTACTCTCTTCTAGCTTTTCACTCTCAAATAATTACGCAAATGCCAGATCATTCAAGCATTCAAAAGCGCATTCCTCCGATCTTCGTTCTGAAACGTTCTGAAAGTCGATCTGAATAGTGATGCCAAGGGTCACTACTCGTTTCGCGAGGTTCAGAAATTCCGGTTGCGCACGCTCCATGGTCATGCATGCCAGATCTTTGTAGGACTTTGCGGCCTGCAACTTGGGTCGCTGTGCCAACTCATCCGTCTACATGCTGCAGCAATGATTTCCCCAGCATCAATCATAAATCCATAAATACATAATAATACATATAGGGATATGTCAGGAATATTTGGATACCTTGCAATACATTGCATCATTGCATCATGCAGTCCAAAACGACGCAACGGAACGTTTCTGCTGAGTCTCTGGGTGAATTTTCTGGACCTCAGCAGGCACCAGTTTCAGTGCATCGAGGGACACGATCATCAGCGGGTGGAACTGATCTGCTGAAAGTCAAGCCACCCGCCATACCAAGATCATAATGTGAGCATTCATGGCCTTGGTCAACTGGATATAACTGGATTACCTATGATTCCCTCACCCTGACATATTCTGGACATCCTGGTCTTGGTCCAGAGCTCTGTGAATCAACATGAATCAACCCTTGCAAGTTTCATCATGTTTCATTCCATTTCATTCCAAGCAAGCGGCCAGCATCAAAAAGATGGCAGGAATCGCAACCATCCATCCCAGCTGGGCAACTGCTTGACCTGAGCTGCAGCTGCTGCTTGGCCACCTAACGACAACCCAACCCTTCTGTTCCGAATAGGTCTGTTCCAAGTAACCCATGGCAAGAACTCCAGCGCCAACGACATCAGCTATCAAAAGGCCAGCCTGGTTGACAGGTGCTGCAAGTTCCGAACAATGAACATGTTGTTGAATAATTAACGACATTAATATTGAATAAGATTGAATAAGTAATATAATATCTTATTTATGTTAGATTTTAATAGATTTTAGAGTAGTAGTCTTGAAATGTTTTAGAACATTTTTGATAGTCGTTTAATATTGTTCTTATTAGTTAGGGAATTCCACATGGTTGTTGACAAGTTGTTGATATCAAATGATTTTGAAGTGCCATGGCTGCTTTTGAGGCCTAAATGCTGCTCAGTTGCAGTGAGGGGCGCTGAATTTCCACGCTTGAAGAAACGGGCTTCCTCTGGATCCTTACTGAGCCTGGTGATGAAACAAGTGTTCGGCAATGTTCCGCATGAAATGAAGATTTCAATGCTCGTGAATGCTCGTGAATGCTCGTGAACGCATGCTTCGAGCGTACCAACCTGGAGCTGCTCGCAGCTCCGTAATTGGCCTGACGGGAGCTTTGCACGCGTTCAAGCTGCGGCGGAAGGTATTCTGGTAATCAAACATGACGTCATGACCATGGAAATCAATGAAAATCCACCACTTGTAAATGATTTTCCCATTCAGGGGATTGATTTCCAAGCCGCAGCCTGCATATGGACAGCTCAAAATGACATGAGTTAGAAAGGGGTAGTTCTCTCTTTGATTTCACTATCGGGTCTCGAGGGGTGGCCGAAACGGCTGCGAGATGTGAGCAAGGTTCGAGAGTGATCAATGTTTGACAAGCAAGTTGGCCTGTTGAACTCTTCTGAAAACCGAGGGTTTCTCACTGATCTCACCATCTACTCAGTTGCTATAAGAGATTGAAGTGTCTCTGCTGAATTACCAATACATCTCCGTTCCTATTCTGAAATCCTGACATGCCCTCACCACACCACAAATTGAGCCCAAGATGCATAGTTCCAGCAAAGACAGCGCTGGAATTGGTCATCAGTACTTCCCAAGATTTCGCCCGCAACACCAGTCAGGTCATCCAGATTGAACATAAACAATAGGCCCCACGAGCCTAGGATCACCTAGGCCCCGATGCACACGCCAGCCCTGTAGGCCCGTGTCAATCGGCCATGAAGTGGAGACGGAAAGAAGCACAAAAGGATACGAGTACCATATGATATGCGTCCATTTGCTAATATATATATATAGCATTGTATGGCTTTGATATGTGCTGCAGAAAATTCAAGGGTATTTCTTTCATCTTCTTTCTACAAAGAATTACAAAGGACAAAAACCCACATACATGCATAAAGAAAATTGGAAAATGCTAAAACAATCTTCACACCTGGAGCTTGCATCTGCCAGAACCTTTCCAACTTCCATGCTCAAACCCGAACTCACTTGCAGGCAACTGTTCCAGGCCCTTGCCGAGTTACATCTACAGCATGCTCCATTCGCCAAAAGGATAAAGGAAGTGCAACTATGTTCCAAAGCACCTCGTGCTTGACAAAATGATGACGGAAACTGAAAATGTTATAGAAGGGGTTGTAACTCTTGCAATAAGATGCAATAAGTACTTGGCAGCATGATTTCCCCGCAAACTAAGTCGCAAACGCACCACATGTTGATGTAAGCACCTGGCAGACTTGAACATTTTATAACATGTTTGCATTTAAACTTAATCCATGTTTTCATATTTTTCCCCTGGCCTGCCACTGACCAAAAAGACGTGCACCCAGCCAACCGACCAAATTTGTACACATCCTTGGAGAACCCAGGGTTGATGCGGAGCTGCTTGCAGGTGCGAGATTTTCACAGCTCAAGGCCCCGCACATCCAGCTCCGAAGCAGCGTAACTGGCAAAATTGGGGAACGGGTGCACCGTCACTGCGGCTCATGCATGGCAGGTCAGGTTGCAAAAAAGAACGTGGAACGAAGTGGCAAGCTGTTGGAAAAAAGTAACAATACCACGTTCAAAGACGTGGGCAACCAAGATAGGATCGGCCAAAGGTGATTCATCCGCCGCGATGCAGCTGCAACAGGGGTTGCACCCTGTTGCACCTAACCCCCTTGGCTAGAGATTAAGGGTGTGTCAGTCCATAAGCCATGGTTCTCGAAGTCACTGGAGTGGATATGGCCGCCAATGGGGCTGCCAGAGGAAGTAAACATGCAATCACACGCAAACGTACGAAGAAAACGTGCCTGCCTACTTCAAACCCTGAATCTGGTTATTGAATGTTATTGATATGTTATTGATAAACACTTCCACTCTCAGCAGCGAAATGCTGCAGCACAAAAACATGCAAGCGCACTTCAGCAGCTGCACCACGACGAAAAAGGAGAACATCACACCCATTAAGACCGTACACCAGTCCTTGGCTGCATTTCACAGCGTTCAAATCACCCAGGCACCGAAAGAAACCAGAATCGTTTCTGCGGCATCGTAACAACTTGGAAAATGGAGACCTTCTGCGATCTGCTGTCCATTGCCGTCCTTTCTTCATCTTTCTTCTACATACTGCCATGTTTAGGCAGTATGTATTGAGGTCCTCTTTGTTTTGACGAGGCACGGAGAGGGCACGACTCTCGCAGAAGGTATTTGAAAGAGTCAGCCGCTCCCAGGTCGACAAAGGATCGCGCAAATAGTTGGTAGGACCCTGGGCATGTGGTAGTGGAGGCAGTTCGTCAACATCAACAACTGAATTTGCTGGCAAGCAGCCTCTCTCCATGCCATGCAATATGCAATATAAAATGCTATGTTAAGTTAGAAGAGTTTGAAGCATTCTGAAGCCTGAATAGATACCTTTTAGATACGATGGACGGCTGTCGCCACATAATGATCCGATTTAGTTCAAAAGTACGGGCCTGCCACAAGCTGAGAACCACCAGGACTGGACCGATGGTTTGGACAAAAGCGACCTGGCGAAGTAGATCACATCGGCTTCAGTCCGCTCCATAGTTTCTGCATGCTTCTGCATTGGTTGCTGCTGCAGTGCTGTGGTGACCTGCCTTTGATACAAATGATCTCATCAACCGCTGACACTGTGCAGAACTCACAACAGCTCGAGCACAAAGCGTGCCCAGGTGGCTATGCAACCAATCAGCTGTGAGTTCCACCAAGCACTCCATCCAACTGGGGTCAGAGGAACGAACCACTACTGGCCAGCCGACCGACACTTTGCCCACCTGAGCACATGCAATTTAGATTAGCTTGACATGATGTGACAGTGTATATTCTGTCCATCCATGTTACTTCATTGTTAATTCATCTTACCAGTAGTGCCGCGCAGGGCGGTGGCGGAAGTTTCAAAGATAAGAAACCTATAGGAGGGGTGAGTTGTTGCGATTCATGGATGGCAGGGCGAACTGATGGTCCTGAAAGGTGCCTGCGTCTCTCTCTCTCTCTCTATCTGTCTGTCTGTCTGTCTGTCTGTCTGTTTATCTATCTGTCTATCTGTCTGTCGGTCTGTCGGTCTATCTGTCTATCTGACTATCTCACTACTTATCTATACATCTATCTTTCTATCTATCTGTCTGTCTATCTATTTACTTATCTATCTGACTAGCTATCTATCTGTCTATGTATCTATCTATCGATGTATCTATCTATAGATGTATCTATCTATCGATGTGTCTATCTATCGATCTATCGATCTATCGATCTTTCTATCTTTCTATCTTTCTGTCTATCTATCTCCGAACTTCCAAAAGTGGTCCGA
>Ga0126342_10002286_pt1 | contig 29489 bp, 21 predicted proteins | sample Cyp1metagenome_FD_92528 | JGI IMG/M metagenome (GOLD analysis project Ga0126342, IMG submission 92528) | Coral microbial communities from Lord Howe Island, Old Settlement Bay, Australia - Cyphastrea 1 metagenome | ecosystem: Host-associated > Invertebrates > Cnidaria > Coral ...
ATATTACAAAGAATTGAATATAATTTTTGTCACGATTCATTATATAATACATAACTTATATTTTATGTATATGATCTGATCAACGAAGAACAAACCCTTCCGCGATTGCTCACTGTGGTACCGTGGTTGCTACGCGATTGGCTGAGCGATTGAGGGCTGTCCGGGAAAAGGTATTTTGGACAACCCCCAATATATATATATATGTATCTATCCCAAGTGTGTGTGTGTGTGTTACTCAATTCAATGTTAATATCTGTAGCTCTATTGACAGCAAGCAGTTCTGTGCAGCTCACCTCGCGCCTTTCTGGTGCATTCTGGCGCCCAATACTGGGGGTGGGCAATAAATCAGCAATTAGATGGTCTAGATGTCTAGTTGCTTAAACCATCCTAGATATCTGAGCCAAAAATTGGCATCATCATTGAAAGCACTAGTCGTTTTTCTGGGTTCACTAGCGGAAAAGTATCCTCGATGTTTGGACACACCCAAAAATAAATGTTGACCTACGCATCCCAATCAAGCGTTGGACACAAAATGGCACACACTTTTTGACCCAAAATATGTTCAATCAAGAACAGATCCTGGAAGGAATGCCCTGTGGAATGAAAGCCTCCATTCCTCGTGGCTCATGCCTTTACACCTCAGCATCACCTCAGCTCCCCAATCTGAGGCCAGGATGCCCCCATGCCTCCCAAGCAAGGTGTCGCAATCACCAAGAAACTTGAAGTTCACTGGCCCGAAGACGCTGTCAGCCTTGCCCTTGTTCAGGCCCAGGCCGCCTAGGCCGCCCAAGCCCAAGTTGCCCAGGTTGCCCAGGTTGCCCAAGTTGCCCAGGCCCAAGTTCATCGATGACGAGAAGGGCACACCCTGAGCCTGGCACAGCACAGTTTCATGGTGTTTCTGATTTGTTTTTGCCGCAAAGATCACGAATCATCTTTTGGGAGTGACTATTTCACCAGAATTTCAGGTGATGTTTGCTCCAAAAAAAAAATGGAAATCACATTTGGGGATTCCAGAACAGCTGATTCTTGTGAGAACTGGGAGCACGTCGGGCGGCCGAAACAGGCCAAATCTGGCTCTTCTTAGGTGTTTCGATACTGGTGTCCCCGCACCATCTGCAACCAACCAAATGTTCAGACATGTTCTTTCACCAGTACCTTTGTCTATTAAATCCATGGGTGTAGATGGGAAATGTGTGAAACCCAATTTCAAATCCAAAATTGGTTCAGATGTTACCCACCCCAATCATCAGTTCCTCTATGGTCCACGACCGATTGAATTTCTTCCGTTTTTGATGCACAGGTCTTCCAGGGTCAAATATTAAATCAAATCAACTGGTAACCACAATTGCTCAACGGAAGGTGCAGGTAGCCACAATCAGTTGCCTTCAGAACTCTGTATCCAGTATCACTTGTCAGAAACCACTGGGTGAATTTACCATAATTTACCCAAATGGTTTCTAGATTTCTATCCTACAGGCCCTACCAAAAAAATGAAAACGTAGTTCTCATGTTGCTACCGTCAGGTTTTGCTGGGGAAAGACCAAGTCCTCCCACTTCCCACTGGGTTCCCGCACATAGGACATGGGCGGAGTGCTGGTGCTCGAATAGGTCACTGGAGGCAGAGTCCTGCAGGGAAAGGGGAACCGCAAGCAAGACTCGCAGTTCCACGTTCGAACAATTTCATGAACTGCCACCCAAACAAACATTTGCGTTGAATTTGTAGTTGAATACCACATTATCCCTGTAGGAAAAAGATGGAAACATGATTTTGGACATTGGTCAAGCTATTGAACCGCAATGGATGGTTCCACGTACAGAGTGACGAGCCAAGCCTGTGAGTCAAAAGGGTCTTCAATGATTCCCAACTCACATTCACCAAGGCTCCCCTCTAATCCTTTCACACTTCAACGAAATGGATCTAAGTATCTAAGTGAGTGCTCCTCAACATTCGGCACTGGCACCATTTTTTGATCAAACCAAATTGTGATCCCCAAAGTCTCAATAGGGTACCCCGAACTTCTATGCTAAATCATAACTATATATGGTTTGATAAAATAGCCAGATTACGGGTATACAGTGAAACCACCTCAAACCTACTGCAATAAGAACTTCAGGGGCTGGAATTGCTGGCTTCAACCTTTCTGTCAGCTAATTGAAATAAGAACCCTAGGGTACCCTGGAATTCTAGCCGCTTGTACTTGTTCTTATTCCCCTTTAACGGGTATCAATATACCAAACATTATTTATTAAGCAGCTATTTCTCAAAAGAAAAATTATGCACCGCGGAACTTCCATGCCGAGGACAAACACGATACGGCCCCAGGAAGATTCGACCCCTTACAGGGTCACCAAGGCTAATGCCAACAGCTTCAGCTAGACACAAGCCAGGCTCACTGTAGGTCATCTGACCTCGGAGGCTGCCCTTGGCTTGTCTTGGCTTGTCTTGGCTTGTCTTGCATGTGCTGCCTTGTTTCGGGCGCCCAAACCCTGAAACAACTTTTCGGAGCCTAAACAAATTGTTTCTTCCCCCCGCGTCCTTTGCAACCTAATACCACGCAAAAATAAACTGTCAAACCTTGGCGTGGTGGGATATCTGGCCCATAGCTCTGTTTGGAATGCCAGCACCTGAAAACTGTTTGGGACCCAAAAAGTTGTTTCTTCCCACCGCCTCCTTTGCAACCTAATACCTCGCCAAAATGAATTGGCAAAACCCTCACCATATGAACCCCTTAAGAACTAACCCATTAAGAACTTGAGGGTACCCTCCTTCATAATTCCCATATTTCCATCTAGAGCACTTAAGAACCCCACGGTAGGCTGGAAAATTCTTGATCGGTTCTTATTTAACGGTTCCGCTGTACCCCATTTTCAGACATACCCCCATATTTTTGGTGATGTATCCCGCTATATCCCATTGTCTCTCGCTAATTATATCCCATTATGATTGGCATGTTATCCCATTTTGATTGTTCAACCCCCATGTTCACCCATTTTTGTTAGTGATACATGCCATTCCATCCCCACTGCGGTTACTTAGAATGGTTCTTAAAGTCTCACTTCCAGCATCCAGCTTCCGCCCACCCACTTCACGCCCAGTCCTAGTGGGTGCCGTCGTTGTAATGGGTGCACTGGTGGTGATTGGAGCTGCAGTGACCACCGGCGTGGTGACTGGCATGGTCACCGGGGCGCTGGTGTAGGTCACCGCTGCAGGGTAAACCTGGGACTTGGAAGAAATGGGGCGAAAAATCTGGGGAAAATGACTCCATACGAAATGCCATATAAAGGGACCATGTTTGATGGATCATGTGGATCATTTACAATGGGATTCCGGGGTTCCCTATTGTCAGGCACAACAACTGCGTATGACAATATAATCATATAATTTCTTCCAAAACAAGTAGTTTTTTGTGGGGTACAAACCCAAAGCCAATTTTTCCTTTCTAGAGTTTGTAGCCAGGATATCTAGGATACACCATGGAAAGACGTGTGTCTTCTCCATATCTGCCAAACTGATCAGAAAGCGAACATCACCCAAGACCCGAAGCAGGGCAATCCAAAATACCGCCATTTGAAATGAGGAAGTGAATCATCAAGTTCTAACTCAAGGATGTTTGCTCAGGTTTCGAATTCAAAGCAATGCAATTGAACTCGTCTCTCTGTGTCTAATACGTATCCTCTCTACCTAACTGTCTGTTAAACATATATGTACAATCGAGCAAGCATTGAAGACATACCCTGTGGTAATTTAACATTGCTATTGAAAATTGCCATTTATATATAGTTGATTTATCAGATGATTTACCCATTGAAAATGGTGATTTTCCATAATTGTGTTAGTTTACCAGAGGGTATGTCATCAGTATCACGCCCTGTCTGATGCCAAGATGCAGCGTCATTACTTTGCGACAACGATCCGCTGAACCTAAGAGCAGTGGACGGACCTGTCCATTTTGGCAGCTTCTAGGGGGAAATTATCTACAAATGAGTACTGATTATATAGTATTGATCCACTATTATGTATCGGATATCCCACGTTTTCAGACTTAATTACTATAAATGGATATATCACATCCGTAAATGGGCGTGTCTGAAAATGTGGGATATCCCAAAAAATGCTATTTAATTACTGGGGAAAAATAATGAGAAACCATCAAATTTGCGGGATACACTATTTTGAGACAAATCCAAATGTATTCATCAGGCATATATATATATGACGCATTGTCTTCCTTGATTATCAAAGGGTTCTCACAATCTTTCGCATATTTGCGATTGGAAGTACTTCCGGTCTTGGCACAACAACCTGATGTGATTCTTTGAGCCTATGAACAAACACGTTCTAATCCCTTATGAAGCAAATCCTAGTAGAAATTCCATCCCCTGGTGAATTTACCCTATTCATATGGATTTAATGAAAATTGGTGGCTATATGATATGCCATTTTCAAACAAAGCCATGTTATACATTTTTTGTGCTATGAAGCACTCATAGTGCCAATGGCTCATTTCTGGCTGCCATGAGCTGCTGGAAGCGGGGAAATCAGAAAAACCTCTTGGGGTGTCCTACCGCCTTAAAGGGCACCTCTCCTTCCATACCTTCCATAGCTCCACAAATTCACAGAAACTCACCCTGCCTTCCGCTAATCAAAGGTGGCCCATGGAAAATCTACTATTTATAGATGAATTTCAACTGAATTTCTCATTAAAACCTCTCACTTATAGGGGGTGGTCCATTGCTACATTTGATTACGGGAGGGTCAACAGCCCAGAAACGTTGGCAACGTGGCCATTTGGGAATCCACTCGACTTCGGAGGGTTTGGCGACGAATCAGCTGCCTGTCATGGAACCCCCAAAGCTGGGCTCTGGAAGATGAGTTTCCTATCCCAGATGCTCCATGTATACTATAGTTACCTACATTTGGCTCATTTATGGGGTAAATGTTGGTAAATATTCCATACATGGAGCATATGGATATATCCAATATGGCCGTTTTGGGGTTCCATGTTTAGAGGTTGGAAATCCGAGTGTACCCAGGAGCCTTTTTTTCCAATCCTAGCGGCTGAACTATGACATTCCTAGCTTGTATAATTATATTTATATTTGTTTATGATACTTTATGACATGTTGGTTTTTACGAGTGTCAGATCATAATTCAAAATAACATCATCATACTGGGAATAGAATGTCTAGGATTTGTTTTAACCTGGGAACTCATTTGCATCATTCATTCGTCCGTTAACCAAACGAAAGACATGTTATGTTGTGGGGCCAAACATCACCAGATCCAGCAAGCACAAAATCGATCTGCCTTCAGCTTGTCGTGGCCCAAGCTGTGCAGTTTGAGCCAAACGGTATTTTTCCACAGGCAATCCTACTTGGGGGTGTATCTCAGTTGGTAAGTGGCTAGCAATTTTGAAATCATCGATACTATAAGCCATACTATAGTCCATATTGTAAGGGATAATAGTAATAATCCATTCCATACGCCATATGGGGTTTGTCTGAAAATACAGGGCCCGAAACTTCATGGTGTGTCAAGGTTTATCATCATATTCCCTATTTGACATACTATGTTTAGGTATATCTGAGTTTCATTACCATATTAACAAACACTTAGAGTGGCTAATTGGGATGCAATCAAGTACAGGAGTTCTGCCGGTGAACTTGATGTGGAAAACACGGGAAAAGCAAACAATAAACCCAGCCGTTTTGTCACCTGGGTCCCATTTGTTTAAGTAATTTCATACCATTTGGAGGGTTATAAACTTAAAGACATGCGGTTGATTATTCTGGCCTTCCACTTTGTTGCGTGATGTATTGAAGCTGCACGTGAAGTCAGGCCTACAAACACACCAATATCATACTCACTACTCACCGTTTTGCGGAATCCTCAATTTCTTCAAGTTGGTTCCAGGAAGAATCACATCAGAGACTGGCAAGAATCTTTGATCGAAGAATCATAGCAACCTCCCAGAAAGAAAGGCGAAGTAGAGAAAAGCATCGAAAATCCTACTAAAATTTATTTTGTGAAATGTGAAATGTCCATGTGAAAATCTTCTATCTGTGGCACAAGACATCTATCCCCACTGTATCCCCACTGGTGTCTCCAGACACATCATATCCGTCGTTTCCATCATCGCCATTCCACCAGGTTTCCTGCGGGCGTTGGGAGGACATCTCTTTTTCCACGAGTTTGGTCTCAAGTGGGGAACAGGGACCATGATATCTATATATATATATTAGTTATAGTGAATGGGGATTCATATATCTATATATAATATATATATATATAATTATATATAGTCTATGGTAAATATCTAGCCATTAAATATCCGGACTAAGTCAGGGGGGTACCCCCAACTCATCCAAGTCAGTAGACCATTCTAGTATTGAAACCATTTGAAAACTATGATAAAGTGGGGGTCCCCCAATTTAAGAAACCCCCAGATGTGAAAACAAAATAAAACAAACATGTTTGAAAGTTGATTCTGCATGATTGCCACTATAATCCCCTAAAACCCTCCAATTTTAAGGGCGCCTGTCTATCCATCAAGCCGTGTGCGCCCCTAAAGGCGCGTGGGAAAAACAGCCTCACTGGCCCCAATTCAAAAAACAAACATTCTCAAGTGGGTCTTGAAAGACGTGACACATCATATGACAAAAAACATTGTTTTTAGTGTCCGTCCATGAGGATCATTTGCCAATGCGGGTGTCAACCTATCCCAAAGATAGATAAAGATAGCAGTTCAACCCAAGTGAGCCATGAAAAATACGCCGATCCCATTTATCCCATGTCATTATACTAGTTGGTTGATAGAATTCCCTACTAATTATTGGTCATGACGATCTGGATTAAACCAGGTAATACAATCCTTTTATAACCAATCCACCGTGGTATTTTTCATGGCTCAAGTGACTGCACCCCTGCACCTTGTAGGCCTCTTCTGCAGCCTGAAACTTGGCTTTTAAAGGGGTGAGGGTGTGAAAATAGGCGACTGCACAAGCAAAAATAAAATGTGTGCAAATAAGCACCAAACACGGGTATGGCTCCATTCAAACGAAGATAGAAATAGATACACAGCACAATGATACACAGCTATTGTGGTCCTCACCATTAAAGAATATTAAAGATCTAGGATCATCTAGTATCATTAAATTTTGTGGCACGTGATTATGACCAATATCACGTGAGTATTAATACCCTGCCAGCCGACGGTTGCTTATGAACTGCATAGAATTCCTCCATCCAACATGTGCTTCAAGTCCATGTCATGTAACCCCAGGGATCAAATGCCATTTCTATTGGTCCCATTGTCTTCCATCATCACCAGGGCATCCTGGTCGCCTCCTTCGCCTTATTGGGGCACTGCAACAGTTGTTGGATCAGCGCCTGCTCAAAATGGCGCCAGAAAAACGTGGAAAATCCATGAAAATCCAATCACCATCCCGGAATCCACGATCCAAAAATGGGCCTCTACACCACGATCCACGTCCGGCACATGGCCAGGTGGGGCATGGGGCCTGAAAATGGATTTCAAAGCTTGACCCACATCCATTCAGCAATTGATTCCCTTCATGGAAGTATGGGAAACACAATTGGGATCTCAACTTTCATAGGTCTCGAGAGAAAATTTATGAAAATTCAGACTATATAAATCCGGCATTGAAAAAATGCAGGCTCCTTTCTGTTCAATTGGCTGTTCTTCTGTGACTCGCATACAAATCCAAGATGCCTCAAAGATGCCAAACTAGCCAAGGTGGATTTATACATCGACCACCAATAGACAATTACATCAATTACAAAATTGCACCCATCTGTCAGCCTTAAATAATCCAAAAAAGACACTCTGACAGGATAGTGACAGGATGTGCCGCCCCAACGAAACTCACCTGCCGTTCTAACCAGGTGCCCCAACGTCAATGCGGCCAGTGTGCAGCCTAACGCCTAGTTAGGCAACGTGGCCGTGGCGTCTTGAGGCTTGCGTCGTGATGGGACGTGCAGCGCTTCTTCAGTTACAATATGTGGATGTGTCTGAATATGGAGTTTTTACATAGTTTATCCATCAAAATGGACTATAAAAATCAACAGTCAGTAATGACATAATGGGATAATCATGGGATATAATTAGTGGGATATTTATGATATATATATATATATATGAACCAATATAATTTAAGTGCATCTGAAAATATGGTATACCTACAAATACCATTTCAACGGGGAACATGAAGATTAACCAATGAATGAAATGGATGCATGGAATGGGGTATCTAATTCTCGGACAAATCAATGTGGGTATGGAACAGAAAACAACTGGTGTGTAAATTGGAATAAATGGACCCACTCATACCCACAAAATGGACCACTTGGGTCCAATTGAGTGCGTTTGATCCAATTCCAAACAGATTGTTTGATTAAAAACATATTGCAGTTTTGAAACAAATGGATCATAAGGATTCCCAGTTCATGGGTTGTGATAATAATTCTCTATATATTGGTGAGTATAATCCCCGAACTGTTGCCGAAAAAAACAAAACTACCAACCTGGGTTTAGCAGCCACTGCTCAATTCACCAGTCAGAATCAGGAATCATCCGAATATCCAGGTGTTAACTATTGTTAATTACAATTAACACTAATTTAATCAGAAATTCATTCCAAAAGTAACATAAAGTAACCATGAATTACTATTATATAGTAAATATATTATCTGGTTGGTGGTTTCAACCCCTCTGAAAAATCTTAGCCAATTGGGATGATTATTCCTAATATATGGAAAGTCATAAAATTCATGTTCCACACCACCAACCAGTTATTGATTAATGTTACCCACCGTTATCGATGGTATCAACCCCAGGCCTTCACAGCGACTCTCTGCAACTTGGCTTCGTCTCCCGGGTTCCTGATATGGGTTCATCAGATGGCATCCGCATCCGATCCGCTTGGGGGTCATAATTTGAGACCCAGTCGATGACCCAATCGACCCAGTCGTTGTGTCAAAATGGTCAAACTCTTCAGGGTTTCTGGTTGGTTTCTGGTTGGTTTCTGGTTGGTTTCTGGTTGGTGAAACCCAATCCATAATGATCTGCTTGAAAAAACATGTACAGTTCGCACAAGAAACCCGTGTAGTCGGGGAAGTAGGTTTGGGAACCTTGCTGACTATCCCTCAAGTGATAAACCCGCCGCAACTAGAAGGGATGACGCTGCTACATTACATCTACCTACTTATGAGATCTTATGAGCAAACATAATGGTGGTTCTGTGGGGTTTATACAGAACTAACTTCCATGTGCTAAAACATGTGTTGGATAAACATAGTGCATCTGCTTGCTGGATGGCAATGACCACTACCCATGGCTGAAGTAAATGGGTCTTGCCGTTGTATGGAAGACATGTTTTACCTTCAAAAATGATGTGATCAGTTGTTTGCAGACAACTGATTGGAATGAAGATTGGATTTTCCTGATATTCCGATGTTATATATTGAATATTATTGAAATATGGTCATGTATGTTTGCCATATTCTGTCATTTTCTGATGTCCCTATATATATTTCCCTCATCTGAAGTCTCGCTCATCCATACCACACTGTCGACCCATTGTGGCCCCCAACGTGATGATTTCAAGGAGAAGAACTATGGCAGCCTCGGCAGCTCCCGTAATCCGACGATCTCACAGCCACGAATGCTCATGCCTTGTACTCTTTTTTTGGCCAGTTGAATATGGCTCAAAATCATTCAAAATCTATGGGTCAAACCATCAAGCCTGTTGTCTTAAGTTGGTTTTCCCACGACCAAAAAAAAGGGCTTTTTATAACTCATAACAACAAATAAAAGAAAATCATAGAATTTCTATGGATTTAGGGTAAATATATCATGATATATCTACAGTTAGATGGGCCATGGTACGTTAGTGAAACACCTTCCGGCTACAGGGCACCACCCTGCAACTGTGGTGCGCCTTGGGGTCCCCGCTGGAAGCTTTTGTAGCTCTTCCCGGTCGGAGGCCTTAAACGCGCACCTCGGCCCGGTGTCAGGTGCCAACCTCCAAGCAACGCATGGATGATCCACAAATGACTGGGCAAATTATAATAATTCACTAACCTGAAATAAGACCATATTTGGATAATTCCCCGGATCCTAACCATTATTCCAGTGAGGTCCCAGTGAGGTCGTTATAATTTACCCAGATATATGGGTAGCCATATGACTCGGCTATAATATGGTTACACCGATTAAGTGGGATGCGCCGGGGCTGGTGAAATGGTGCACTTTTTAAAAGTAGCAGAATGGGGCGTAACGGTTTAATCAACCATGGTTTGTTATTCCAGGGTTGACACTGGGGATAGTTAGAGGAGGATAGTTTTTAGAGTTTTCCCAAATCCCTTCATCCAAGTCTAGGATAGGTGGGAATGGTTCAAACTCAGCTTGCTAGAAATGGCCAATACCCTCACAAATGCTGGTCCCCACATATTTATCGCTGACAAACAGCTGTTCTTTTTCCTGATCGCAGGGTCTTGCCATCCACAGGGATAGGCTCTAAATAATTCTATAAACCATAGCCCAAAGCATGGGCAAACGATGGCAAGCGCAAGGACATGCAAGAAGCCTCCTGCGCTGAAAATTGTGAGCAGACATGGATTCAGTGGGAACTTCAATCTGTTTTGGAAAGAGGACAACCCACAACATCTGTCTCCTTCGCCATAGGTCTCTGAAAGACTGTCCAACGGACGTTATTGATGAAAGGAAATGTTCGTTTACGCTCCTGTAAGCTTCTAGGCGAAGGTTAGACTGATTTTATTGAAGAATCGCTGCACTGATGTTTCAATCGTATGGTATTCCATTTTCATATGTTTTGGTCGTTATTCACTACGGATGATAGGTTCGATTTACCCTTCCAGCATGTCACCATGTCAGGCTCCATTTCAAGGAATCTTTCCTTTGGGCCATGGTGGCCCTTGGATGCCCTTGGCATATCCAAAAACTCGTGTATGGCAGCAGAAGCCATACCAATCTGGAAAAAAAAACTGGCTGGTGGCATCAATTGCGCCGCGAAAAACGAGACAAATTGATGGTCAAAAAACACTTCGAAGCCAGTCTTCCGAAGGCTTGAACAAACATATATTTGACACGTTTTGACACCACCAACTGAGAAAACTTTCCAACACCTCCAGGTCTGACCAGGCCCATCCAGGCCCTCTATAGTTGCCAGTCTCAACGTGCTTCGGCCGCTTCCTCTCTGGCAGCACCTAGGCCGCAGGCAGGGCCAACTGACCAGTGGAACAAAGTCCAGATTCCGAGAGTTATGTTCCCTCAGAATATATAATATATGGTACAATGTGGGGCCCCCCAGTTATAGGTTGGTTTATAAGCCCCGGTAACTATAGTTATAAGTACCATAAACCATAGTTATTGGAGTTATAAACCAACTTAGCTATCTAGGGGGCCCCACTTTGTATAGTCTTAACAATTTTAATGGTACTTCATGGCATTTTGATATATGTTGGTCATTTCAGTACTTTTCCAGACCTTCCAAAGGTCTGGGTGTAGGAAAAACCATCGGGAAAACGGGAAAACCATCTCCTAGAAGGTCCTCAGGAAAGGATTCTGTTCCATAAAGCCAACATGATGTTAACATGGCTGCCATGGTGGCTCCCCTCGTTCCGTGTTTGTCGTGTTTGGCTTATCAAGTTGGCTGACACGGCCATAGACACAGAAATGACCTACAATCATGAGAGAAGCAGCATTTGAGAACAATATTATTGACTTGCATCGTGGGATTCCTTCTTCCAATTCTTCCAAAAGTTCACCCGCCACCGAAACACGAAGAGATAACGATATGATCTGCTGTTTGCAAGCTCCAACAGTTACACAGAACCTCTGAGTTCCGAATGTGTAGCAACTCGGCGCCATGTGCCAAGACACTTGAATAGCTCCACAGGATACCCAGCAAGACCACCTCCAAAACACGCTGGGAGTCCATCATCTACGAAAGGCTATCATACCTTCCAGCATCTATTCTACGTTGCTATAGAATGTTTGAATCTGTATACTATAATTATATCAATATCATATCATATATAATTTCTAGATTATGCATGATGTATATATACATATAATATGATTCGATAGATAATGCTTCCACATCTGCATTCTTTCAAGGGCCACCATTGCGTCTGCAGCAGAATCCCATCATGGAGACGTACCCGTAGAGAATCGCAGCATGATTCCTCCCATGAAAAGATGGAGGTGCAGAGAGCGGTATCACTGAGGCACTTACCCTCTGGTAATCTAAGATAGCTAATGAAATGGAAAACGACCAGTCATTTCATAGTCAAATCATCTACTTTCATGGGCCAATTTAGATGAATTACCAGAGGGTATACTTATATTATACTTATCATTAATTATCATTAATTATCATTAATTATCATTAATTATCATCATTATCGGCAGCAGGAAGTAATATAACCAACGCAGTACCGCTACCGCAAGACGCTCTTGATCGAAACTCGGCTCCCAACAGGATGTTCCCAAGTAATCAAGGCGAAAAGTGGATCCGGCAATACTCAACATGGCCACGTACAACAATGAAACACAGCAATTTAATCATTGGTTGCCTCACTTGGATTCCATTGGAACAGACAAGAAATAAATGGAAATACCATGAAATACCGACCTCAAACTTCAAAGCAGGATCGTCAAAAACTGGCCTTAAGTTCACCTCCACGGGTTTAACATGGTTTAACCCTGCCTGCAGCAGTCCACGAATCAAATGGAATTCCACAGGGATTGGCTGATCACCAGGAGTCAGGCCTTGCGATCAGTCCGCAGATGTGGTCAGTGCTCAATGAATCAAACGATAAAAAAGAAATGACCTGCTCACTACCAACAAGGCCAACAAGTATCATCTGAGGTGTTCGAGGTCATTTTGGGATGATTTTTCCAATCCTAACCATAGATTCCTATAGATCCTTGATGACCCAACTCCCAGGCCTACCATCTGAGCGCCATGGGTGTACATGTAGACCTCGAAACGCAGTAGAAGTAGGTAATCAAGACCCGGTGCCAGCATCTTGGGTGATGCATTCACACTCTTTTTTGATATTTTTTGGATCTTATTCAGCATCATTCCGCATGAAAGCTCATTTCATTGGACTGGTTTAAGGGAAAATCTACAGGAAACCATGGTTTTTTACCATCAAATATATTCCTCTAAATTTTCCCATCATCCAATTCTATGATCATTCGATTCAGCACACACACTTGGGGTATCTCGCAGTTTTGGACCCCAGAATATCCCATCCCTTCTTCGGATCCGAAACATCGGGCGCCAGGTTCCCCGGGCATTCGCCGGTGTCACCACCCAGGTCAGCGCGAACAGCCCCAGCGCCGACAGGGCTGGGATCTGGCGTAGCAACCTGGGGACCTCCATCTGCAGTGCGCCTGACTCGATCTGCAGATCAAGCGCTTTAACCGGTTTACACCATTAAAATTGGGATATAATTGGGATGTAACTGGGATATTGTGGGAATTTGATGTTTATTTTGTAAAATCAGTATACCATGTGTGGGAAAATGGATGAAAATGGAGTCCAAGCCCGCAAAATCACCATGTTCTATGAGGAGAAGAATGATTAGCCGCCCATGGATGGAACGGAGTACCCAATTCTCAGACACGCCCATGACATATAACTGGATTAGAACATTGTCATTATCAACTAAGCAGCTGAGATGCACATCTAAGATCGTCCAAGTATCCTACTACTGGATACATACTACCAAAAACTAATCCATCGAATCATATCCATCCACAGATCACAGATCATATCAAATACCATCCATCTTGGAACCAAAAATGATCAAAGGGCGATCGGATCAGCAAAATTTTCCCGAACATGGATCCAGACCAACCAACCTTTTTGTTGGCACAAGCAAAAACAAGTCCAAACAACAAGTCCGAACACCCCACGATGGAGATCATTTTAAAGACGGAACATGCAACTGATTAGCTATAAAATTCTATATATTTCATACTATAATCATCTATAATCCACATGAATCCACTATGTATATCAATATTTAAACGATATAAACGATTCGTGTGGTTCTACCGTTGATTGGGTGAAGATTCTCTAGCTTCAGACCCACTGGGCTTTCACCTGCGAGGCCCAGGAGCAATGCACCCACAAAGAGACCTGTGCCTGGCTTGGTGACCCGAGATCACGAGTTTATCACCAAAACTCACACTTCGCTATTGAACATGGCCATAGAAATAGATATTTACAGTGAGTTTTCCCAGCTATAGAATGGTGATTTTCATTGATTTTACCCGGGCTATTGAAAATGGCCCAGTCGAAATAGTGAGTTTTCCCAGCTATAGAATGGTGGATCTTTCCATCGATTTTTGTTCACGTTTACCAGAGGGTTACCCTCTGGTAAACTAACATAGCTATGGAAAATCACCATTTTTCATGGGAAAATCCACTATAAATGGCCATTTTCCATAGTTTTTTGTTAACGTTTACCAGAGGGTTATCACAGCACCAGTGCATGGCCAAACTTGGGGTCCCCCATCCCAAAGTGGGTCCCGATTTTTTGGAACTTCACCTCCAGCAATCTCCGCCACGCCAGTCCATGCCACATGGAAGGACGCCTGGATGATCGTCACGGTTGGTTCCCAACATCGACTGCAAAATGAGGAAAAAAACATGGAATTTTGATGAAACCTGGAATATCTGGAATATCCTAGAAATCATTTGACTTCATCTGTCCAAGAGATTTTCGATTTTGTAACGTGTCACCCCCTGGTCCCTTTAATCCAGGCAGAGGGAATACAAGGACTGGGGTTCTTCAATTACACGGTTTGAAGAATTCGGGGGCCCCAAAATATGAATGAGCACTAACAGTCACTAACCACTTGCCATGCATTCTAGCTTTGAGCTCCAAAAGTATTTTGGCGGCTTCATCCTTGGAAACTTGGCCCTTCCTTACCAACCCACCCGGCACTAGGTTCACTGTGTCCCAGTCACAGACCCTGGGAGATACCAAAATCCCCAGGTGCCCTCGGGCGGATAGATGGACTCAAAAGCTTCAGCTGCGGTGAAGTGGGCCACTCCAGCAGCTATGTAGAAAGCGCCCAGGATGGGCCAGGTCTTTTGCCAGTTCTTAAACCTGGAAATGGCAGTTGAGCCACGTTGAGCCACAAAAACTATAAATCATATCTCGGTCAACTGAGATCATCATCTCCCTAAGGGAAAATACAATATGAAACCACCTTGCGGTCCCCAAGAGCCCAAGTGGCCAATGCTGAGGTTGGAGGACTTGTGGTATCACTTGGGGTCCTCAACTTCCAGCTAGTTTTACGGTTGCTGCAGGATTTGTTCCACCTACCCACAGGAGCCATCATCCACCCCCATCATCAATCGTGAAAATCCCTTCAACTTTCCAATTGTTTCGTCAGAAACCACTGAGACTTCGTCGAAAAGCTTCCCTCTTAGACTTTTTCGGAAGCGGTGGTAGGTTACAGTTACCCTCTAGTAAACTAACATATAGCTATGGAAAATCACCATTTATTTCGTGAGTTTTCCCATGAAACATGGTGGATCTTTCCACAGTTTTTTGTTAACGTTTACCAGGCCGGGTACCAGTTACCACTCCCCACCCACCACCTCCCCACCATCCCCACCATCCCCGAAACAAGGCACCATCCCTCCGGCAGCAGCTGCTGAAGAAATTGGAAGATGGGTCCCACCAGCAGCAAGGTGCCGGCGGCCAGAAACACGAAGAGCCCAAGCACCACCGCGGCCTGTTGGGACTCCTGCAACGGTGGGGTGCTCAAAAACCACTGGCCATCTGGGTATGACTCACATAGCCATGGAAAATCACCATTTTATAGCTAGGTAAACGGTAAACCATCTATTTCATTCTATTTCTATGTGCCATCTATACCATGGCTATGTTAAATAGCCAGATGGTAAACATGGATCACTGATCTCTGGCAATTCTCGAAATCACTGGTGAAGAAAAACCGGAAAAAAAATTAAAACCAGGAAGTGACAAATGTGCCCCCAACACTAGGTCAAACCAGAATCACACACATCAAACCATGGCTTCATGAACCCGTTTCAGCGGAGACTTCAAATGACAGAGACCTGGAGGTGACCCGATTTTGAATCTCCAGGCGAAGAGCTACATCCATCAAACCATCAACCAAACAATCGATGTAGGTCCCTCCAAACATCAATCCTCCGCCCAAACTGGGGTGAAATCCCAGATGTTCCCCTGATTTTCTGCTTCCAGTGGCTCATCAGATGGGTCAAGACCGAAAATATCTTTTTGGAAGGATGAACATCTATAAGTTCCCAGAAAAAAATCAGCTGTGAAAAGCCACAAGATTCCCAGTTTTCTTTTTTTTGCTCATGGCCATTTAATTTTGCACCCAGCCACTGGTAAGGTATTGATCCCACTGGGTGCCGGTGGCATTTCAGCCAGTGCCGCTGGCACGCCGCCACAGGCCGCCAGCGCTGCGCCGGCTGTGCTCGCGGCACAGGCGCCGGGGGAGGGCTTGGCCTGCCATGGGAAACTTATAAAAGTGGCAGAAGATCCCATTTTTGCTTGGTAAATCTCCTACAAATCAGGGATTTGCTAAAAATAAGCATTGCTTCAAGCAAAGCAGGTCTCAGCTTTATGAGAAGATGAAAAAAGTGGCTCGAAAAACATTCCGTGCAAAAGCATTGTTGAAACAAACAATTAAAAACAATCATATAATCTGACGCTGTTGGTCAGCTACAATGTGACCAGCACATCCCCCTACCAGTACCCTATAGTACCTTTGCCCCAACCACATCGCTCTGTTTCAGATAATCTCATGTAATTAATTACTTGATGTTACTTGTGGTTTTCGAACCTTCTGATTCAAAACATTTATGTAACTACGTGAAGATGTTCAAATCTTAGGCAACACACCCGAACCCTCCGCAGTCCTGCGGTGGCACGAAGCTTTCTCCACCGCACGCCAGCAGCGCCACCAACAGCAGCGGCACCATGGCTCGGAAGCCACGCTTCGCGCCGCGCTTCATGGCACGAAGGGCCATGATGGTCACCAAGCGTCAGTGGTTCGTGATGGTGATTCCAAAAAAAATGCTCATTCTATGGGGATAATATGTGATCATTTGGGAATTGGGCTTTAAAACGGGTGAAAAGGATATGAGTATACATTAGGGGCCATCATCCAAACATATTTCAAGTAGGAGAACTCTGTGGACAATCACGAAGATTTGACACCACCAGAGCAATGATTCATGGCTGGAAAAGCTCAGCTAGGTAATATAGTAACACTGGCATCACGGTCCTATGAGATCATATATCATCAATATTTATCATGCCCAGTTGACATGATGGCTTAATGTTTATGACATTCTGTGACTATGCCACTATGCTAGATGGTTTCACATATTTTTCTCGTAGACCATGTTCGGTTGCCCAATTTATTCTGTCAGTCTCGGGCTGAATGTGCCTTTCCAATGCCTTTCTAGTCCAAGCTGCGGTTGTGCAGTGCCATGACACAGCCAATTCAAATTTATCGAAACAACTACAGCCAGCTGCATCTCTTTAATTCTTGAACTGCACTGAAGATGTATAGTCTACAGCTGCTACATGCTGCTACTAGCTTTCTGGCGTGAGGCTGTCTTTCCATCTGCTTATTGATCTAATCTGCTACCCATTTTTTCTGTGTTCATCAGCCTGTGGACATTATCCGATCCTGGGGTTTTGCAAAACATGAAATTTACACGAACAAGCCATGTGCTTTCTGTTTCTTTGGATATTTCACGAACCAACCGCAATATCATTGGGTATGTTCACAAAATGGGGGTCTACCCGTCTACCCGAAAAAATTGCCATCCTCATAGGAATTCATTGAATCCATGATGATCATGGGCTTTCTGGGCACTCAAAACCCAGCAGCCATCAGCACTGGGCCCCTGACGTTGTCAGCGCCGCGGAACCGCCCAGCAGCACCTTAGGCTTCACCGGCCTCGGTTTGAAAGTCGCGTCCGACCCACCGATCATGGCAAGGAAAGATAGGGATTCTTCGTTGCATATCATCATCAAGCAACAATTATATAATACATATAATATACATGAGTGGATTCCAACATAAAAAGATTTTCCATGGGATAAACTCCACATGAATGTAGGATGTTCCATGGGTTTTTTCAATTTATTGATGATGATGATGATGATATATAATCATGAGATAATGATAATCCCCAATTCCCAATATCAAAATAGTTGGATAGAATCCCATAATGATGATAATCCCCTCTATATAGGCAACAGAGCTTGTCTTGCAGCCACTGCTTTACCATCAAAAATCACACATTCTGAGGTACCCGGACCCGGAGGCCCGCATTGCCTTCCAGGCAAATGACACTCATTTCAACAACACCAAACAATGGCTATGGCGGCTATGGAATGCTGATGGAGGTAAACTTTTTCGCAAACTTCTGGACCCCAAAAAGGCCAGAACATGCAGCTTACTTTCTATGCCAAGACGCTGTTTTCCACATGATGCACAGATTGGCTGCTGATTTGGGCATTGATCATAAACTTTTCTGGGCGCCTTCCAACTTACAACTTGTCTCATACCAGTAGCCCGAGTACACTACACACTGAGAGGCAGGAAAATACCAAAAAACACACCAATTCGCCCGAAAGTCCTAGACTTGACTTCAGCAAAAATCCGACAAGACCTGATTGGTATCTCTGACAGTTCCAATCTACGGTTGGGCGAGCCTGCGGACTATTTATCCTCGACATGAAATTGACTCATCATTTCATTGTCACTCACTCAACCATTTGCAATGAACCCCCCCAAAAAAAACAGCGCGCTATTTGCCCTCAAATTTGAACCCCCATTGCCCTGTCAGAACAGCATCAGTGTGTTGTCTAACGACTCATACGACTCCACCGGGGGCATCCAACCGGTCCATGAGTTGTCTTTTTTTCTCCACTGGTGGCTCAGCGTTTCATCTCTTCCAACCATTTCGGTCCATCTTCTGGCATCTCCACTTTACCTCAGAATCTCTGAATCAAATCATTGGGAAAGATCCAAAATGACCCAGAAACGAAGGGGAAACTGGCCAGGATGACGGAGAAGCCATGCACCTCATGGGGACATACCTTGAAGCCACTTGGGATGGTCGCTAAATGGCCTCTGAGCTATAAAAATGCGAAGAACACTCTCTCCAGCTCGACAAAGAGAAGCGCATATTCTTCAAGACCCACAAGAAAAACAGAGTCCAAATTGATTTTGGATGATTTTGGCTTACTCCTGGTGAACCAGTATCAAGTACGCGACATTGAGCAACTCTAAGCAATGTTTACCAATTTTCCAAGATGCACTTGATGTAGAGATCACCCTTCTCCGTGGGATCTTTGTGTGGCATCCCTTCTTTCGAGATCTTCATCACCGCGAAGGGCTTGGTGACGCCCTTGTGGCCAAAGTAGATGGTACGACCATCCAAGTGTTGCAGTGTTCCTTGGACATCGCGACGGGGCGATAGGCCAAATGGAGCTATAAAATTAACCATGGGATATATAATTAATTAGTGGGATCTAATGAATAATATATAATAACCGTATATCCAATATCATTTGGGTGTATCTGAGAATTGGTTCATTAATGGGAAAAGGATGATGGCCATGGGTGGCCTATGACAAACCCAGAACCCGGTTTTCAGTTCAGTCCATCCCATACATTGATCTCCACCAGCTACAGATGAGCATTGACCCATGCCCCAAAATCCAAGGAACCCCCATGAAATTTCCCAACTTCCCAAGTTTGATTGTCAAACCCACCGTTTTTGTCAATGTTTCATGGTGCCTTTTTTTTTTGTCCTGCCTAGCAAGAATATGAGTTTTGCATGGTAAACTCACCATTCTTTTCAGGTTAAGTCCTAATTTCTCCAAGTGAAATTCCCAATTCCTTCATGGCGAAATCCGCATTTGTCCAGCATTTTTCCACAGAAATCCGTACCAAAAAGTTTGAGCTCCCAAGGATCTCTCGAAGCCTAACAGCGCTTCGCGCAACGTGATGGTCACCTCGCTGTGCAAATCCACACCGGCGCGGCGGAAGGCGACGTGTTTGGTTTCCACCAGCTTCACGATGACGTCACCTGCTGGGCAGATCGTGTTTTATTTTTCACCACAAATGGGACATGTATGGGACATTGATGGGACATTTATAGGACATTTAACAAATCATTTATGGGACATGAAATGATATACTTATATAATCTTATATACACAAATTGCCTATTCTCATCTAAACTCAAAGCCATGAATTTCACTAGGAATTGGCAGTATAAACCATGCCCAATTGCAGATTTATGGCATTTTATGGCACTGGGTTTCCCACACGAACATCAATATGGCCTTAGATGCGCCTTGCACAAAAAACAAACGTTTTTAGCTGGGTATGAAAAAACATATTGCTCCAGTGACGGCAAAAATGCAACAAAAAGTATTTTTTGCTGGCCAGGCTCAGTCACCAATGCCAATTTGGGATCATCCCAACAGTTTACCATGGAATACCATGGATCAGCTCAAGAGATTTGAACACATCTTCCACAACTCCTATCAACTCTACTCAACAAGATATCATGAAATATCATGACATATGAAATACATATGACACATATAGATACTGTATGTCTTTCACCTCATTCAAAAAATCCATACCACAGCATACTTCACAACATCCCCCAGCGCACCGCGCACCTGGCACCTTTTTGGGTGTCAGAAGTCCTCCCCGGTGCTGAAAGATCAACGTGTCCCCATTGGAGCTGCCCCGTTCCACCATCAGCGTCACTGGATGCTGCTCGGTGCGGCACTTCTCCTTGGAAGGCACCTGCACCTGCGGGGATGGCGCCGGAGATGGCGGCTAGACAGGCCCTGGATCCCTGGGTGACCCTTGAACCATTGAAGTTGACTAGAACAAGTATTCCAATCGGGACATGATGGTCATATGCTATTAGTATCCCATTGTACATCCCTATCCCTACCATTATACTTATTATGGATTGACTAACCTCAGAAATGATATGCAAAATCAGGACATTTCAGCCAAAAACCTTCCAACCAATCGGCGACCTGCTGCTGCATGATCATGTTGCCCATTCTCACTTTGCGATACTCCAACCTTGGGGTTTGAGCTGTGGTTTGTTTCATTTGCATAGCCAATCTTGGATACAGCAGCTGCCAAGACAATTGTTTTCGGTTGCTTTTTATATATGTATCTGTATGTATGGCACAAAAGTAAAAGTATATAAAAGTATAAAAACTACCCAAGGTTTACCCAGTTTATGCCTCTCTGTCTGACCAAGTTGTATCCGCATGAACTATACAGTACAAGGATGAGGGCATCTTTCCTGCTATATTGGAATGCAACATGTACGAACATGACATCAAGTTACAACATACTGAAACATCAACATCAGCAATAGTTATTCAATAGTGAAAAACCAAGACACCACAAGTAAATCCCAGGTGGTACAAAGGCCAGGGCTTGAATTAGTGGGTATGCTGATGTTCAAAACTATTAATAAAAATCCATAAATAGTGTGTTCTTAACCTTAATCAAACAGAATGCGATCAACTTGACGTTTCTCTGATGTTAAAGTCCCTTTTGCTGTTTGTTTCATACTGCTTTATACCCTCTGGTAAACTAATAGTTTGCTATGGAATTCATTACCATATCAAAAAGGTAAATCAACGAACTAAATGGGCCATGGCTTCAATAGCAACCTGTGACCAGCGTGTACATCTTCCCCATCTACCGGCAGCCTTCCCCCCAAACCAACCCACGTGGTGTCCACCGGACACGTCCACGCCACTCGTCCGCGCAGCGCGTGTTGCATCGGCGACAGCGCTCCGTTTGCCGCTCGCGGCAGCCGCGGCAGACCAACACACGAGGGACCGAGACTTGAATCAGTTGACCTGAGCCATGAAAATGACTCATCTATTGTGATTATGATAGAGAAATACAAATTTTGGAATTATAGTGACATAGTTATTATGATATATAGAGATATCATCATATTATAATCATCCTATCATATAATCATCTTGAAGCTCTTGACTCTTTTTGGCAATTATGGATACATAATAGCTATTATTGTGATTATTATGTTATTGCCGACAGTATTCTGTATGTTATTAGTGTTATGATTATTATTGTGTTTGCTTTCTTGGTATGTTATCAATAAGATAAATAGTGATACTGATAATGAGAAAAAAAACATGCTGTATCTATTGTTGGCATTACGTGTTAATATGGTTGTGATTATTTACCCGATAATGATGACAACGATCATAAGCACTTTGCCAGTTATCATCCATAATCATCCATAGTTATTCCTGTAAACAAGAGCTATATTATGCTGTAATTCTCCCAAAAATAGGTATATCTCCCAACAACAGCGACAGCGACAGCGACAGCAACAATAGCAACAACAACAACAACTCCTACTCCTACTCCTACTCCTACTCCTACTCCTACTACTACTACTACTACTACTTCTACTTCTACTTCTACTTCTACTTCTTACTACTACTACAACTACAAAAAAAGAAACGAAAAAACAAATATATATGGCCAACACATGCCCGCATATTATATTGGGGATCAACCCATTGCTAAACATATATCAGACATGTAGCACGGTGATCAATGGGCCATGGGTACAAACTATCCCCAATGAACCAAATATGTAGGTAGTATAACACAGTGACTCTAACCTATCAACTAGAGATAACTAGAGTATATTATAGTATATTTCGAATGGCTCACCTGAATATTGAGCTGGAAAAAGACCCAATGAAGCAAATGTGGTTGACCGTTTCGATCGAACCAACACGGATATATAATGACATATGGGTGTGTCTGAAAATAGTGTACCCCATTTACCCAATGGTTTTGCTGATCATTATCCCTATTAAATGGCTATAATTGGGAATATACCCTATTTTCAGACAAACCCATATATATATCTACACAATATTGTCTGAGCCACCAAAATGTTCAAAAATTGGTTTTACAATAGATGCCAACTAGGGGGGCATCAGGGGGAAGATTGACAAAACTGAGGATGCAACGCACAAATTTTCGGAAGGTTGGCAATATTTAATGACTTGTCAGGCACTATACAGATGATTTTCGGCAAGATGTGATGGCAATAAAATGGATTTATCTGAAAATAGGGGACCCAAAAATCTAATGCTTTATCATCAGTTTTCCCTATAAAACTTGTTCTTCAATGTTCTTCATGGCTATGCGGATCTTCGCCATTTTCAGACATCCTTTTATGGAGAAATTCATGAAATTGTCAACCTGCTGGGATTGTCGGACAATGCCTCGCAGCCCAAGAGGCCATTGTACATATGCTCCAGCGTGACTTTGACTTCGGTGGTGCTTGATTGCCCCTTTTCAGCTTTGTTGCTCAGAAACTCATAAAGCAGCCTCAGCGCAGCGTTAGCTGCCCCTGGAACATGAAGGGATAAACATGGATAAACATGGATAAACACAATGTCTGGCAGTTGCCTGATGACTAGCCTGAATGAGATTCACTTTGATCACTTCGAATGCCAACTGTGAAATCGGTTCACCACTTGCCCTGCGATGGATCTGCTCCTTCGGCGTTGAACATATTGCCCTACATCCCCTGAGGATCAATCCACACGGTTCCACACGGTTCCAGTACGTTGATTGTGGAACTGTCCATGCTTAAATCTGAATATGCATGGATCCATATGGAATCATATGGATACATATCAAAAATTATCAAAACATTGTCTACATACAATGAAAATACGACGTGACCGTATACATACTCCCAGCTACCCGATGGATCCCGATGGGACCTCGTTGGTCCGCATACCTTGGCCGCCAAGCAGCTGCAAGCCCGCTGAGTCATAGATGGCACGTTGACCTTCATCACCCAGGATCTCATAGGCTTCCCGGATCTGGGAAAATCTCGCAGTGAGAACAGGATCATTCCTGGTCTTATCCTCGGCTGGGCATTGCTGGAAGACCTGACCCAAAAAAAACATCAGACTTTAGACACTTGACAACTTTGTGGTCTGTGAGATCTTTTCTGAAGTTTCTTGCTTTAGCTGGGACACAGCTTTTGATTCTCATCATTCTCGTGGAGTTTTTGGTTCTTAACAACCCCAAAGTTGGATCAAGTTGGAATCTGCTACCCACCGCTGAAGCTAAGTAACTGGGTGGTGGACCAACGACAGCTTGCGGAAAGCTTGCCTAAGGCAGTGGCGAGCTTGAGAACTTGCCTCGAAAGTGGATGGCTTAATTGATGTGCCATCTGGTAAATGAACCGTTTGCTATGGAAAATCACCATGTTAAATCAACTATAAATTGGACATGTCCAATAGCTACGTTAAATTACCAAAGGGTGGCTTAATCATGAAATTGATCAGAAATTGTGGGGGAAAAAAACACAACGTTTCGAGCCATAGCCACACAATTGCTGGCCTTTCTCTTTATTGCAAACTGTTTCAAGTTGTGGAAACTTCAGGAGCAGTTTCCTACGGAGTTTGTTGAACCTGAGGGAACTACAGAGCGACCATTGTGCTAACTGAGAGAGCCAAAACCATCCAAAACCAATCAAAAGATGTCGAGTCGTAACTAAATCTACATGTATAACATCAAAATAGAGGTATTATCAATATACCTATGCATATGCAGTCATCCGCACATACATGCACATCATCACGGGTTGGTTGAAGGGAAGGAACATTTCCAGGAAACCATGGTTTTTAATATGTTTTCACCATGACACAATAATTGTATAATACTAAAGCATACAACATATATCAAAATATATGGGAGTCCTCCAAAACTCCTTTCAACCAGTGGGACATCCACGCTTTTGTTTGGTCGCCGAGGGGCTTGATCTCTTTGTCACTGGCACTGCTATCCACGCCCAGCTCTTCATAGAGAGATGCTTCACCTGACACGCAGATCTCACAGAGATGGGGGGATACCTTGCAGTAAATTAAATTAGCATGGATACCCTCTGGTAATCCACCATAGCTATGGAAAATAGATGGAAATGGTCTACCTGTTTTGATGATTTACTATGATTTACTTATGAAAGATGGTGATTTTCACAGCAAACTACCAGATTACCAGATGGCAAACCATGGAAAAGCCACGAATTGTCGATCGTTTTCCAGGGAAAATTGATGGCTGATGGATGGTGATGGTAGATCGTCCGGAGGAACCCAAGTTGATCCATCCAGATTGGAGCAATATTGGCAATAGTAAACAGAATTGATGGGTAGAAAACCCTCTTGAAACCTCTTGGAACCAAATGAAGGGGCTGGTTTTTTTTGGCCAACAACCTCAACCCACCCTTCCCCAATTTAATGGGCATCAACAGCCTTTGTTTGCCTGAAACGTCTCAGACTCATGTGCAAAAATGAAGCTTCGAATTGCCTTGAAATGTATGTGAACCAATTATATACTTCGCTTCTTGTGTCTCGAAACTAGACACTTGATCAGGGTAGGTGGTAGTGGGCCATGTTTGGCCAACTTCGGTGAGCCGGCTCACTTACACCTGATGCTTGGCCACAAAACAATGCTGAAAGGAGAAACACATATGTTTCAACCACCATGCAGCCAATCCCAGCCCTCCTCCAGCAGCCCAAAGTAGCTAAAGCTCTAGGATTCCTTCACCCCACATGACCCATGAGATTTTGTTGGAAACATGTTGAAACACTATCCCAAAAATTGACTCCAGCGGCCCAGGTCCGGTCCCGACCTGCACACTCGTCCAAACAGGTGAAGGGTTCGGCCCATTCTCCATGCGCACAGCCGGGCTTTCGGATGATCCGACCCCCACCGCATTCGCAGTAGCCACTACTTCTGGGATCGATCAATGCCCTGCATGTCTGGTCCTGCACCATGGATGGCAGCGGTTGATGATCGACAGTGGCAACATCCCAGAATCTCTGGATATCATATATTGTACGGCTGAAGTTATTCAGGTGGGGTCTTGAGCCAGCAGATCTATATGGCAAGTTGCTGGGGATCCTTTTTGAACAGCTGGATCTAGCAGTCCAAGGATTGGATGCCGGCCTGTCCTTGTTCGGCTCGCGTGTGCCATCCGCGCTGCAGCCCCCGGTTTGACGCCAACTGATGCAGCGATAGCGCACTGCTTGCCTCAGCTCGCCATTTTGAGGTCCCAGATTGACTCTGCAGGGTGGTTAACCTGGTATAACCTGGTTGACCTGGTGGAAGTTCCCAATTGCAACATGCCAAACCAGCTGTCAATGCCTCGTGGGCCCCTGTCAACCTTCACCAGACACATGTTTAGCACGGCTGAACTTTAGATGATTTTAGATGTTCTATTCAACATTCAGCTACATTTTGTATCTTTGGGTATGGTCTTCCCCAAAACCAAGGTTTAGCCAGTTGGTGTGGGCCAAGAATGGTCAAGATTGGGTGATCCAAAATGTCTATATCCCCCATCAGACATGATTTCGAGGCTGATTTTCCGCAACCCTCTGGTAAGCTAACAGTTTGCCATGGAAATTCACCAGTTTAATGGGTAAATCATCGCACTAAATGGGCCATAGCCATCCATAGCCTCCATAGAACACCCAAAAAAGATAGGCGTTGTTTTGTCTTCACTATCTTTAGAATCGCAGTTGACTAAACTCTTTCTTTTCGGAGGTTGCTTCTATAACAATCACTGCAATGGGGCCCCAACACATCCTTCATGTTCTTCACCATGCGGCAAACACTCCGTGGAGCATCGAAAGGGTCGATGATCGCAGCTCACTGCGCGAGCCTGGAAATCTAAGGGTTCACCTTCAAATGGCTGGATTTCTGCTTCCTCCAAAGAATTCGGTATTTCATAGGTAGCTTGATCCATGATCCATCCCCAAATAGGGATTTCATTCATATGATGCTTGGCAAATCGTGGTGTTCCCTGGCGGATTGAATCTGGAAGAATCTCAAAATGGGTCCCAAAAAGGACATGGTTCAAAGTAGGCAAAAAACTATGGGCTCCAAGGTCCAAAAGGTCCAAAAGGTCGAGAGGCTCAAAGAATGGTGGACCCTGGAGAGCCCCTGTCCGAATGCAACTTAGACCATGAACTGGCTTATGTTGGACTGCCCTGCCCAGATGTATATATCGGATTATATCATATCGGTACATTCCCACCATCATCCAGCAAAAAGTTCTGTATCTGGTGACATCACAGCTTTGTCGTTTTAATCTTTGTTTCGCTTCCGCCACATATGTCAGTGATTAGTTATTGCACCATCCTTTGGCAAGCCATTGCCATGTTCCAAACATTGCAGGTTTTTATCTCCCAAATATCTCCACCATTCAACATTCTTGGCCGTGTACAAATAAGAGAAAACACTTAAACCATACCAAGGCTGTCCCCATGCGATGGCTCGTGATGCCACTGAGGTGCTTTCACCCTCTCAGAGGAGGAACTTGAAGCACACTGACCTCAGTCCCAAAGTTTTGGGATACTTTTCTTCCAGTTTTGTCTCGGTTTTGGATGGATTTCTGTTGGGTGAAACCCAGCATCTCCGGCACGCACGGTCAACACTGCTTCAGAGTGGACCATAACGCTTGGAACAAAATGGTCCCTTGATCTTCCAAAACTATCAATGCAGCCATTCTTTGATTGAAGTCCTCTGAATCAGTTACGTTCTTTGCAGGGAATGTGATTGCAGCATATTCATTTGATATGGCATTAACTTGCAAGGCATCGTCAGTTGAATATGGTATGATCAGATGATTCAGCTGGTTCGAGGCATTAAGGTCTGTCATCTAAAAAGTTGGTATTCCCCAAAACTGTCATTTGCCGAGGGAACATGATGATAGATCAAACAAACATAATGTAGTTGAAGGGCACCTCTCAGAATTTCCAACCTCCGCCTCCAGACTACCGGTCCATGTACAGCCAATGGTGCATCAATATTTCTAGCTGCACCCTTAGACTGTCCAACATCATCTACCCTCTGGTGTCATCAAACATGGCCAGCCGGAAAACCTTATATGGGTATGGATCAATACCTATTAATACCATTTTTAGGGGGTTATTCACATCCATGAATCCCAGCTATTTTGATGTGAACTACAGGGGTACTATTGGTTTTGACACACTGCCATATAAATGGAGGTGTTGATGGGAAATTAATTTATAAATGGTGGATTTTCCGGAACAACATGTCTGATTGAGGGTAAATATGGAACCTTCTTTCGATGTCCATTTCAAACCTCCCAAGTTGAGATCCTCTGAGTTTACCACAACACACCGGTTTCTCTGGAAACAGGCTACACTATCTACACTCGACTTTGATGTTTGATCATCATTTTCCAATTACAGTAGCAATAACTTGGGGTAGCCGCCCCATTTTTAAACAATCTCAAGTCATATTGTTGGTTAGTTGTATCCCAATCATATTTTAAAGAAGATTTCCAAGAGACAGGTCTATCCCATGAAATGGTTGGTTTTATCCCCCATGTTGATGGTTAAACCATGTTAGGCATCCATTAAAAATCATTAAAACATCTTAGTTCACCCCCTTCTGAATCTCCCATTCTTAGTTCACCCTATAAGAATTTGCTGGCTGATTCTCCTGCATTTTTCATACGGATCGATGATCGATCATCAATCCCACGATTTTTCACTGGTTGGTGGTTTCAACCCCTCTGAAAAATATTAGCCAGTTGGGATGATTATTCCCAATATATTATGGAAAAATAAAATTCATGTTCCAAACCACCAACCAGATTCTAATCATGGATTATGCCATGTTCCAAACCACCAACCAATCCCACGATTTTTCGCCACATCCAGCAGAGCTGGGCAGGTGACAATAGCCACTGCTTCCAATCCCAATCTCCTCATGGCACTCTTTGTCGCCGCTCTTCTCGCGAGATCCTTTGGGGTCACATCCCACCTATGGCACCGCCAGGGGCGGCAAGGATGAATGAAAGTACATGGATTTCCTAAAAACTGAACATGTGAAATTACACCAGTATAGACCCCAAACAGCAGCAACGCATGCTTCCACCAAGGTCATGTGCAATTCAAAATTCATGGAACTGTCTGGCACACTCCTGTCTTCTGTTTTACTCCTTCGTTACTTCAACCGTACAAATACGAGGCAATAAAAGAGACGCCCCGACCCATCCAGGAATCGACACAGAGTGCAGGTCCTGAATTTTCAGACGGGTCCAAAACTGGTACAAGCTGTTTTCTCTTGAGAACAATGGCGCCAGCACAAGCCCATGGAACAGAACCCTTTTTCCTGAGAAAAGAAAGAAGAGAGAAGAAGGGAGACAAGCACCGGAACCCCAGCCGGAACCAAGAGGAACCAGCAAATCATGATGGAACAGAACCCCTTTCCTGAGGAAAGAAAGAAGAGAGAAGAAGGGAG
>Ga0126342_10002287_pt1 | contig 29486 bp, 34 predicted proteins | sample Cyp1metagenome_FD_92528 | JGI IMG/M metagenome (GOLD analysis project Ga0126342, IMG submission 92528) | Coral microbial communities from Lord Howe Island, Old Settlement Bay, Australia - Cyphastrea 1 metagenome | ecosystem: Host-associated > Invertebrates > Cnidaria > Coral ...
ATTGTTTTATACACTGTGTGACAAGTGACATGTGAGTATCCAGACAACATTGGCAAGATTTTTCACAATATAGTTTCTGAAATTTCAATATAGTTTCTATATAGTTTCAGCTGATATACTTATGTTCTGAAATTCCAAAGTGTATACGTCAGAAACTAGCTGATAAAGAGGCCATACCGGGCCCTAAAGTGTACTTACTCCAGGATAAGTAAATCAACGAATCAAGACACAGATGAAAGAACTCGAAGTTTAAGCAGTTTTGCCCCCATCATTTTGCCAAAGGTTGAAAAGACATGGAAGAAACTGTGCTGTTCCTTATGGTTGGCAGCAGTAAAGAACCCAATGCCATGCCTTGCCATCTGAAGAGGCCCGGCGGGACCTGCTCTGTCGAAGACAGGGGGACGAATCGACGGTGACCCCTTCGATTTGACTTGGAACCACAATATTCATCCGCCTCATTTGATCGGATGATGTTTGAACCCCCAGCAATTTGGGGATCACAGTTCTCGGACTCGATTGGGGCCCAAGCAATGGTGAAAAAATCCTTGAAAACCAGCAACCGGGGATCGCAGCCCTCGGACTCGAAAAGCCCAAGCAATGGTGAACAAATCCTTGAAAACCAGCAACCCCATTCTGCCATATTCTGCCAGGATACCCCCATCATCTCCCATTCTGCCAGCCGTGGCTAACCCAGCACCTGAGCACCACCGATAGGCTGCCCATTAAGGAGACCAGCAGCAACTTGGCACTCTCCGAGGTGGAACCCACCTGAGGATGGGAGGAATCCATCAGGGACCCCTTGTGGAGACGGGTCTGGATAGATGTGGATACCCTGCCTCTAACATGATCCAAATTGGGGAGACCACTTCACTTGTCTCTCAAAACAAAAACTCAGGCTTTATGTTAGTTGGGGGTATGGCATAGATGTTGATATAGCAAGTAAATCTTGACTCTATCAAGAATTGGCAAGAATACATAAGAATGCCAACATTTTACAGCATACCAATCTTAATGGTCTTATCTTCTCCAATGGTTTAGGGATGTTTAGGGTGTGTGTAAATTGCATATGTCTCGGTAGATACGATCAATCCATGGACATGGCGGCAAACTCTCAACACACTTGGGATCACTTGGGAGTCTACATATGGTGAACCTTTGCAAGACCATCCAAGGACCAAATGTTCGAAACAGTGGGGTTTCGAAGCACTATTGATGGAGGCCACTACGGCAAGAAACATCATTGGCCCGGCTGAGACCTCTTTGAGATCTACCCCCCTGACTCCGAATTCATGCCCCAAGGCTTCCAAGGAAGCAGCTGCCAGACCAACCTCCAAGGAAGCCGCAGCCAAATGCACCGCCATGTCTTCCACGAAGCACCTGCCGCACCATCGACAGCACCTATCTCTCACCAGGTCATCTGGTTGGTGATGCTGCGCTCCCTGAAAATAAGTAGGACCACAACATGTGGATGCAGTCCTCTTCCACATCAGTGCCATTGGGCCATGATGTCATTTTGCCAGATTCTCCCCCGAAAACACCATCAACACCATCCCTCTACCATCCTCTGCCGCTTCCACCCCTGCCTCATCAACCCCTCCCGCTGCTTCAATGCCGGACTCAGCAGTGCCACGATACACAGCCGCGCGGCCGTCTTGGCCGCGTCCGCGGCGCCGGTGCCGCAGTGCGGCGGTGCGCACAAGGCAGACACGGCCTGCCACAAAAAAATGACATGGGGAGGTTGGTCTATGGTATACTTTATGCCAGAATACTTCTGAAAAAAAATGGGTTTCGGAAATGTAGAGGTTGGGCCGTTTGGAACTAACCAGTGGGGCATGTTTTACCATCCACTTGGATAGGAACCATTCTTTCCATTTATTTCCTTTCCGTAAACGGCGCTGCCATGATGTCGATGTTGCCCTGTGCTGTCCACCCTTCGGACCTGCGTCAGCAGAGCTGCCACACTCCTTGCAGAGCCAGGAACAGCCTTTGGCAGCAGAGCTCTGCCCCGCAAGTGGGGCTACCAAGGCCCAACTTACCCTCTGGTAAACATACAAAAAGCTATGGAAAATCACCATTTATAGTGAGTTGTCCCATGAAAAATTAGGTGATTTTCCATAGCTTTTTGTATGTTTACCAGAGGGTAACATCATTTTTGGACCATCTGGAAGATTACGATTGTTGAATCTCCAGGCCATGGCTAAGTGAAACGAGGTTTTTTCACTCCAAAGATCCAGCAAGGGCCCCTGCCTTCATAGCCAAACGTGGTGCTTTCTGTTGCAACAACTCCAAAAAGATCTGAAAGTTGTCCATGCGATGCGACTCGATGGGTGGAGCCACCTCAGAAATGAGATGATGGAAGATGCAGGTTGGATTCCCTATTTTTTTTTCCGCTTCAAATAGACCATGAACCCAGAAATTGGCCAACTAGTACCTCAACCGTGTTGTGAAAACCTGTGCGAACCCCGAACCCCATCTTTCATCAATCTCGGTATTTAACATTGAACATCCAATTTCAGAGTTTGCCCAATTCCCTTACCACTTCCGAGTCCTATTTACCCACCATATTCCCATGCGGGTTCTCTGAATGTCAGAGTCTGAAAAGAAGTTAAACCTATAAAATAGATTAAAATAGCCATTTGTGTGTGAAATGAAATACATGGAAATACCATGGGAAATTCGCCAGCAAAGTCTGAGATGTATCCTGGTATTTCCAAAGAAAGCCAGGCCTTCCTTGGGGTTTCACCATGGGTGAAACCTCTGCCATCCATCCACCCTGGGCATCCCCGACAGCAATGCACACAGCCACCAGGCCTCCCGCCGTGTCGGCGGTGCAGCTGGCACCGCGGAGCAAGCTTTGGACCTCGCCAGGAAACGCGTTGGCTGCGTGTGACGACCCAAAATGGGGCATTCAATGGACCCACTGAGGAAAGGGTCCCCTAGTTGTAAGTTGACCCTTAGTTGTAAGTTGGCTTATGACTTGGCTTATAACTCTTTACCCCATCTGACTGTATAATCTGTATATATCCACCATAAATAGCGTTGTAGTTCTAAACCAACTTAACTACACTCAACCCATATTCTGCTATTGGTCTTGTTTGGTATCAAGGCATCCCAAATTGTAGGGCCTTGTAGGGCTTGATCATTTGGAGCCAGACCCGCATTCAGGTGACCAGAATTTTAGGCCATGTTTGGTACTAAATCATTCAATGACTTGACCCATATCCAGGCAATGTCCACCTGCCAGGTCTCTTCAGTCTCTGAGGCCAGGGCAAAGACCTCCGATGTGATGGAAGCCAATCTCCTGCACAGATGCGAGAATGAGTGACCTGATTCATCCTGATTTTTTCAACGAACCTCAACGAACCTCATCCCCAGCATCGGCCGACTCCTCAAGGTCCCCAAGGTCAGCTGCTTGGCACAGCGCTGCAGCAGCAGTAGCACCTCGCAGCCGAAGTTCGTCATGGAGGGCACCTCGGGAACAGCTTGAGGCCGGGATAGGCCCGGCGCAACGTTGAGCGGAAAAAATGAGAGGTTTGGGACCCTGGGATGAAGATTGGATTACAGATTTGATGATTGATGATTGATGATTGATATGAAGTTTAATGAAGTTTAGTAAATGTATGTAAATGTTAAATGGAGTGGCCATAGTGAATTGGGAAAGAAAAGCATCTGAGTTCCAATTAGTTTCCCAAGCCTCTTTCGGAATGTTCAGTCTGAATCTACGATAGACACCCACAAGAAACATCTGTCTGGTTTTCCTGCTGGGGGCTGAACTCAATGCCAACTACACATTGCACGTGTTAGATCCAACAGTACGGAAAGACCCCAAGTCCTCTGAGTTCCAAGCCGTCCATTCGACCTTAGCATCGAACTCAGAGACACGGCCACCCTAAGAGGTCCCGAAAGTGACCCTGCAATGTTTAGAGGGCATGTTCTATACGTTCCATACTCATGCTCTCAATGCAAAGGATCGAGATCATTCCCCACCGTCTACGGCAGCAGGTGCACCGCGGCGCACACCATCCACGACAGATTTGGGCGCCACGCCTGCTGCGCTCGCAAGAGGTTCAGGACCTCGTTCACCTCCGTGGCACCGTCACAAGGTGATCGATAAAGTCCAAAGTCCTACAGAAATTTAATTTGCCACATGAAAAAATGTTCCTGTGTCGGATCTGCTTTGTTCTCAAAATCTTGAAGTTGGAATTCTGAGTGCCTTGAAGAAATGAATGGGTCCCAAGCAATCCCCAAGAATGCTGCATGTCCTGCAGAATCTTGCTGACCTCCACGATATTCTATGATCATTTATGGAAAACTGAAGAATTTCTCATGGACATCAAAAATCAGAGCTTGAAGGGGATTACCTTGTTTGTTTCCAAATTCAAGTGTTCAGTCCACCCACCTTTGTGCTCATGCTGAGAAAGCATGAACCCAAATGGATGTCTATGATGCTTTGATAAGTCCAATCACTAAAATTCCACGCCACATATGCTGCTTGATGGTATACGTACCCCCCTTTTCAAAACATGCTTCATTAAATCTTCATTGGAAAAAACCACCAGCCACCAGGGTTTCCAAAACCTCCAACTTGGATCAACATGGTCCATCCCCAACTCTTCCGCACCGCCGCGTTGGCCACACCTCTGTCTCCACGGTGGTGCTGCTTCTCAGCACGCGAAGCACCTTAACATGTCTTATCCACTTGTGATTCCGGATGCACATCCAAAGTAGATTGAATCACAAGCGAGTTGGAGCTGGTTCAAGGTGATCCTGATGACAACTTGGGATTTCTGATGGAACCGATCCATGATCGACGATGGCAAAGTGTGGAAACGTTTTCTAACAAAAAAAAAAAGTGCCCGCCGAAGGGCAACATCCGCTAATAGAGCCAAAGCAGAATTTAAAAAAACAATCACTAAACAGGACCTGGGGAGACTGACAGGACAATACTGGGAAGCCTCAAAGTTGTGGCAAGTCATGGAAATTGGAACTAGTCCACAGCAGATTGACAAGCCTGATCAGATACAGAGTTGTCGAACAGGTTCAGTGAACAGTACCTATTCTATCCGAGTCGCGCAGCACAATGCAGCATCTAATAAGCATTGTCGAAAATGTCGAAAAAATTGCATAATGAAACTTCCCTCTCCCACCTCTTGTCTTCCCGCTTCATCGAGTCGTTTGAAGGACTCAGCGGCTGGCGCCGACTCCTGTACCAGAGAGGCCACTTGCTATGAACGTGGGGTGTGGCAGTGTGGCATGGTGCGGCTAGATGTGTCATCCCAAGAATGGTCATTGATTCATAATCACTAGCTTCCCAGTGATCATGTAGAAACATGTAGAAACCACTTATAAGATCTTATAAGTAATAGACGGTCTACTCGATAAAAGTCATGAAAGATATGAAACTTTGTGGAGCCGAAAGCCATCACATCTGGATGAGCTCCGGTTTCAAGAGTCTTCATAAGTAGAATGTAAGTATATATATATATATAATTATATATATATACGGGTAGCCATAGTTTGATAGACTTCACGCTTCAGCTTCCGTCAGCTTCGATTGCGATGCCAGTCACTCCAAGTGTCAGACACCCCCCTGTGGATGATCCCACTTCCGGTCTGGTCAAGGATTATAAGCCCCAAATAATTCTGAATTGACAATAAGTTGAATACTGACCAGTAATTCAGTTATTGTCCCATTCTGATATTATATTGACCCCCATTTATAGGCAATAAGTTGAATACTGACCGCAAGTCCCCATGAAAACTCAATGTTACTTCCCGTATCTTCCCGTTACCAGAAACACGGGCACCTGCTGCGTGCCACTCTCCCCCATGGCATGCGAAGGATCAGCCACAAACTCCTCGACCTGGGAATGTGAGGACTTCTGTAGGCTGGTGGGCTGTAGGGCGCTTCCAAAATGACCAAAGACGGTTAATTCTGAAGAAGAACCCGCTGTGGATCCTAAAAAGAAACACTTTAGGGGATCAGTTCCTGAACCCCTCGGTGGATGCTTGTCGCGGAATTGATCTGGCGTCCAGGTGGGCTCTAAACCACTTGTCGTCACTTCCTTCAGCAACTTCCAATGTACCCTCTGGTAAACTAACATAACTATGGAAAATCACCATTTTTAATGGGAAAATCCACTATAAATGGTCATTTTCAATAGCTACGTTAAATTACCAGAGGGTAATATTTCAAAACCTTTGCCTTTTTGATGAGTTTCTCAAGTTTCTGCAACACCAACCAATGTCTCTAGCCATCAGCCCCTTCCAACCACAACCCCCAGGAGTCACCTGCATGTTCCGTCGCGGATCGCGGGTGCGGTTCACGATTTGGGGTTCGCCGATCGGCTTGAACCACTGAGGGCTTCGGCTGGCTCACGAAGTCAAATCAAGCCCATCCTCAACTCTCCAGAAATGAAGGTGGGGAAAGGTGAAACTGGTCAGTGGTTTCCTCACCAATATCCTCATGATTATAGATGATGTTGTACTGACTTTTGAGGAGGGATTGATTAGTCATGATATATCCAAGCCCATCTGCAGCTGGAAAACTTCGGTTGGACAGTGGCTGGAGCGGCTGCAGGCTTTGCCTGAAGATGTGGAAGTTGGCAAGTTGGCAAGCACCAGTATTGCTCCCTGCTACGTTCTTGATGTGTCTGTTGTTTATTATCACATGGACATGGTGTCACAATGCCAGCAAAAAAGCCAAAATAGGTTCTGTACATGGATCCAGTAGCTATCCAGAAGATCGCACCAAATGGACCTCCATATCATCACCAGCAACATCGCCAACGATATCACCAGCAGCATATCCTCAGTTCCACTCCCTCCGTGGGTCGTGCGCATCCTTTTGTCCTTGGCGCCGGAAAATGGTGCCACGGATCACACCATCACCTCCGTTGGGACTGGAGGACCCGATGGCGGCGCCTCGGGTCAAGCGGGTCCTAACGGCATTGGAAAGGGAACATTCATGGGAAACCCCTGGCATTTTGGAGGGTGAAAGCTTGCAAAAACAATGATTCCCCTGGAATACCATGATTTTTCTGGAATGGAAAAGGGACTTTTGAATCTCTCAACGGTTACTCCTGCTCTCTTTCATTGAAGGTCACAGTGTGCGTCTGCTCAGTTTCAGCTCTTCAGTGCACCCAGCGACTAGTCAACTGCCTCCGTCGTCCAGTGCCAAACTCTTGGGTCCCCAAACTCCGTAGATGGAGTGCTGTGGTTCAATGTCTTCGTACTCTTCAGGATTTGGCTGAATCTGAGCCGCAGCTGCAGTCAACTTCGGGAGTGTCAGAAATTCACCCCAAATGGTGAGTCTCAAAATGAAATTCACCACAAATGGTGAGTGTCAGAAATTCACCACAAACCATAGGGAACCCCTCAAAAAACTCATGGGTGATTGGTCTCTTTTTTGGAGCCACTCATCCCTGTTGCTTCCCTCGATGAGTCTCCACACCGACAGGCCAAAACCGATGCGTTGGCGTTTCCTGAGACGGAACTGATCGCCCAGCCCGGGAAGCCCGGGATACTGGGAGAGCCCATCCCTGATCTCACCTGGATTTCTGGATGGTTTTTTGGATGAAAATTGTGTGTTCCAAAAATGTGATGGTTTGTGCTTAATCGATCTTAATATGACCGAAATGTCTGCTAAATAGATGTTAGTGCATGTTAGTGCAGCTCAGTTTTTTCGGTTTTCAGTCCCCGACCAGTCGTAGGCGGTGTAGTACTTTCGCAGTGCAGGCTCTCCGAGAATGAAAGCCTATCACTGGGTGGAGTTGGAATGGACTGAATTGCCATGTGGAGCTGTTGACGAGTCGTAGATGGGGATGGGTCAAAACCCTGGTACCTATAGTGAACCCCAAAATAGCTGGTAAATGGATGTTCATCCCACTAAAAATGTATCTATAGGTATTGACCCATACCCAGATTTGTATCACTATGAATTATGAATGAGGAATCCAAAATTGCCTCGTTGGCAACCAACTGTTGTGCACTGTACACCCGTTTCATACTAAACATATTCCAGACCCTTGGATCTTGATTCGTCTCCATTTGATGGTTGAAATCGACATGGGCAAATTCCAAGTTTTCAAGATTCGCCAAAACTTGCTAGTGAAATCCCCATTGGATGCTTCTCAAAATGGGGGATGCCCAACAAAAATCATGGTTTCACTAGCAAAATAGACTTCAAGTAGCGGGCTCTTATCCCCAACCAAAATTGGATGAATGGAAGATGAAGATTTACCAGAAACCCCTTTTTTTTCCACTGGTAGAAACCACGGTTTTCTGTAGATTCAACCCACCAAATGAGTCCACCCAAAATCCCATGGTTCATCATGTTCAGCATGAAAAATGCCATGGGTTGGCAATGATACTACTTCATCGCAACTGGCTAACACATAATATGAATGAACCTGGTGATCGTAAGTCCCCAATTCTTGGCTTATTCCATTTATAAATGGTATAGACATCTTCGGCAACTCAGGTTACTAACCACAAAAAACCACTGGAGCCCCAAGGCCCCAAGGCAACCCACCTTGGGTCCCAGGACTTCGCCGTCGTCCACCGGCAACAGCGAAGCGCGACAGATGAGCTGGGCGGCGGAAGATTCCCAGTTGGGACTTCCCAGTTGGGATGCGGGGTTTCCATGGGGGTACCCCTTTATCGCTGCTTGGTTTATTTCTGTTGATTTCATGGAAAATCCGAAAATACCATGGATGATGGGGGTACCAGCATGACTTGGGAAACCTCCATATGGTCATCCATCCCACAATGGGAATCCGTAGAAGAAAGAATTAGGGATGTGAATATTTAATGGATTGATGACCATCCCCCGATTTGACGGGAAATTCTACCAACTTTTGACTGTGGCACGTATTCGTATATCACCATTTATGGGTTCTAGCATGTTTTACCCACGTGTCTGTCGATTGCGAAAACGCCATTAGGGCACAATCAACGAGGCACCTGAGAAGTGTTGGTCTTGTTGTTCAGCACGCGCATTCCGGTGGCACGTGAGTAGTCCTGCACAACCGAGGCCCATTCCACCAATGGTACCAAAAAAGGTGGTGAACCGCAGCTGTGATGCCAACTTCACATGTATTGAACAGTGGCTATGTATCTCAAGTAGATATCAATAGAATTTCCTATGAGGTCTGGGTTGGTCAAATTGAAAATCTACAGGCAACCACAGCTTTTTCCAGCAAATATCGAAGTTCCTGTGAAATTTCCCTCAAGCCAATCAAATTATGATACAGTGATGCATATTTGGTATGGATAAAAATTTGGCTAGCCCAATAATTGGATCGGTGATACTAAAAATGAACTTAAATATGTGGTCCCCCAGGTCTTCAATTTTGATCCCCATTTTGATCATCCAGGTGGTTTGCCAAACTCCCCAGACCCAACGGCAGCCACCATACGTCCGCATGGCACCTCAGCGCCAATGGTCACGTTGACCCCGGCCTCCAGCTCAAAGATGAGCTCCTTGGATTGGTTAGAATACCGTCCAGTAGACTAAGATGGCTATGGAAGCCACACCCCATGGCTAGTCCGATGATGTATCTATCAAAATAGTGATGTTCCATTGCTATGTTACTATGTTAGTTTACAACACTGTGGTATAATTTGATGAAATCGCCCATCTTTGCACAAACCCTTGAGAAAATCAAGGGGCGGTCAGTGATCAAGTCATATATATATATAAAGTCCAATGTTTAAAGTGGAGAATAGCTGACATGTTTCATACTTAATCTTGTTGGAGGTCTATAGACCTTGGAAATAAAAATGTGTTTTCCTCTGGCAGCTTCCGGCGAAGAGGGCTTCCGCCCTGGCCCACTGAGAACAGGAGCCCATGCCTGGTCTTTTCACAGTCCCCGTCGTAATGTCGGCAGCCCTGGGATCATTGCTATATGTGATCCATGATCTCTCCACCCCCTGCAGCATAGACTCAGGTCCGGGGAAGGTGCGGCAGTCGATTTCCGCGGGATTCTCAGGCACCTGCGGACCCCAGCCCTTCGACTCACAGCACATGGTGGAACATGCCAATCCTCAATCTTTGAGATGCCGTCCTCAACAGCCCCCTTATTTGCTGGCTGAAACCTCAATTAGCCCCATCTCATCCTCGTTCATTGGTTTTACACTCTCATTTTATCACCTTGATCGGTTTTATGATGTTCTGAACCCATCATTTATCAGCTTTCAGATACTTTCATAGCTTCACTTAGAATTTCAGACTTCGTCCTTTTCTCATCGCCACAGCCGCGGCCCAGCTTCCTGCCTTTCGTGCCAACAGCCAATGCATGCGCTGCGTCACTGCACGAGGAGCGCCCAAGAGGGAGGTGCCCGTGTCAGCAATGGCCACCTAGGTGCTACAAATTTCATCGTGTTCTTTTTAAATTTTTGAGGCTTTGAAGTTAGGGAGATCGTGGAAAATCTATGTATCTCTGATTGCTGCATGGAAACCAGATATGTACGAGAAATTCCAGTCAGTAGTGCGTAGGTAAGTTGTGACAGTACGCGAAATTGGCAACCCCCAGACCCTTGCACTTGGCAGAATGGCTGTACATCTTCAGCAAAATGATCAATGGGAAATCGCAGGCCCAGAACATGTTTTCCCATGTTTTCCCCTTGTCTGACTTAACTTTCCTTCAAGCCCTGTATTCTTTCCGGATACAATGAATGTATTCCACTTCTGCACTTTTACAATCTGTAAACCGAAAATGGCATCTGGGAAGATCATTTTCCTGGTGGATCTGGCCATTCTTGGGTGCGATGTTCAATTCATTCAGGGGGTGTAGCCATCCAATCGAACCAGATGCTGTCTTGGCCAAGTCACACAGTCACCCTCCTCGCAGAGTGGCAGACGTTCTCCCGCCACAATGACACCCACAAGCCTGTTGGGGAGGTGTGGATGTGTGGATGGCCATGTCGTGCGTTAGATAAACAGGGATGCAGTTGAGATGGAACCCCAAGTAGATGGTTTCGCCTTGGGATATGGAACATGTTAGGACTTGACCCACTGTTGCGTGCATGATCTGGAAACAGGTGGGAATACTGTATCTCAAGAACTCGCAAACATGTGACCCAAAGACTGCTGGACTCCAGCATGAGAAAGACGGAAGTAAAAACTCCATTTGGCATCATTCCACCAGTTGACACCGGAAATACTGATCCTGTCCTGGCATCCCATGTCAGTTCAACATCCACTTGGCGCTTAGCTCAATGGCATCAGCGAAATTCTTGTCCCATCAATCCAGCCCCATCACCCCGGGTCCCCGCACTTCAACTGCCAATATCCCAGCTCCGGCTTGTGCACGGGAACCCACTGCAAATCACTGGCCAGGCGGCGTTTGTCGTGGCCTGAAAGGAATCTGTCGCAGCTTCAACCGCCAGAGTCAGCTGGTGTGCACATGGGGTTCAATCTGAAGAAATCATTTGGCAGTGTGTCAAAACTTTGTACCCCTGGTGAACATCAAAATAGCTGGTAAATGGATGTTCATCCCATTAAAAATGGTATTTTTATAGGTATTGATCCATAGCCATTTGGAAAGGATTGATCTTTTCTCCAAGAAATTCCTTGGCCTGGCTACCATTGATTCATAGTGACATAGTGATTCCTGCAGGCCCGTGGGCAACTCGTTCCCAGCCTCCAAAAGAGATTTCACTCGGCACCTGCGCTGAACAAGCCACCCCGGTCAATCCCGGAGATGTGAGGAGTGAAGATATTTGCGACCACTTGGTGGAATGGATTTACCCTCTGGTAAACTAACATAACTATGGAAAATCACCATTTTTAATGGGAACATCAACTATAAATGGCATTTTTCAATAGCTATGTTAGTTTGCTGGAGGGTAAATCACAGAGTGATACCGAATCATGCATACTAGTAGAAAAATATCCTTCCACACTGTGATATGGATACTGTAGCTATCAAGATGTTCAACCCTGAAATTTCTGTAGACCTTGATTGCATCTCAAATCCTCTCAAGTTTGGGGGTCCATCACCCTACCCTGCTGGCCATGTGCCTTGTCGCTTCGCGACAGGAAGTATCCAAAGGTCTGCTCGGTCAGACCGTTCCTCAAGCTGACACATTACTTACAACTTTGCAGTACAGGTTTGTTTGCCGGAAATGACGGGCACTTCCGACATCACTCAAAGATTGACCGATAAATACTCACATCCTGTGGTTGAAACTTCCAGGACTCAAACTGCAGTCAGCCTCAGAACCCTGAATGCCTTTGAGACTTGCAAGCACTCCGCACCCAGGTCTAGTTTCCCTACCAGCTTGGTGAGGTCTCAAGATTTGGGACCACCAAACCATCATCCCATTCTTGGAACAACTGGAGACCCACTGGCGCCAAGAAGCATCTTGGACATTTGCCCGAAGAAGCCTCAGGCTGGTACATTCTTGCCTTTGGTGACTTTGGTGATGTTAAACCTGTGGAAACAACATGAAACAACCTGCTTTGGAAGCCACGGAATGATGGAATGATACCATCTTCCATATTGCTGACTGGCCCATGATTTCAGGGCTGCTCTACTGCTGACTTTGTTACTGCAACTTGCGCCCTGGGATCCGCACTGAATTCAGGATCCACCGCCAGGCTTGCCAGACCCAAGCCCAACACGCCATCAAACTCGAAAGTCATGAAGGGCTCCTGTCGGGTAAAATGTTGACCCTTGGAATCTGGAAGATTCTCAAGCGGGCCCGACCAGATTTTGTGCTTCATTGAGGCTCTGCAACTGGTGAGATTAGGGATCCCGAAGCACACAGAATTGCACCAGGGTGCATTGAGTGCCCTCAGATTTTCCAGCCAATCAGTTCATTGGATTGGTTCAAAAAAAAAATCTACACCGGACAACCATGGGTTTTTGCCATGAAAACACTGTGAAATATGGAGGTTTCCTGTAAAAAGTCCCCTAAACCAATCAAATGAACAGCACATCTCCACCATCCGCTTCCCATCCGCTTCGCCTTGGTCATCTCGCTCGCCAAAATCACACGAAGCTCGGTGCAATCCTGCCCCCGTCGCAGGGCGACTGAAGGGCCAGCGACAAATGGATGTCGCAAGGCTCCAACTGTTTTGTTTGCAACGGGAATCTGAACTTCAAAATTCAGGAGTCAAGGAAAATACCACTATACAGTGAATGTCCATCACAACCTCCAATCCTCCATCTACCAATTTTCAGGGTCATTCTACAGGAGTCAGGTCCCTGCCCCCCGCACCTTGCGCGGAGTTTCCATGGCACCAGGAGTGAGGCAAACGGTTTCCCGCACAAACTCACCAGTCACCTCCAACCAAGGTCAGTGCAACCAGCATCTGATCGGAATCGACCGCACAAGAGGATCTTCTTCAAGATCGTTTTTCAAAAAACAAACAGGTGTTCCTTCCTCCTCACCCATTGTTTGGAACCTTGACCCCTTGACCTCAGACCTTCACAAAAAGGTTCCCAGTCCCATCTTCCCAAGATCCACACCTCTCCAGTGCCAAAGGCAATGTTCACCTGGTCCCGGCGCGTGGCGTTCTTCTTCACCGGGTTTCCATCGTGATCCAGGTCGATGGCCGAATCGGACATGTTGCCTGGCCGAAAATGAGCCAGAGAAGGTGGCTAGACATGGTAATATGTACCCACTAAAAATGGGGATTTAAGCACTTAAACTTGGAATTTAATTGATTCATGATGGGATTCTCAAGAAAATTGGTGCCTGTGGAGTATAATGGATCTTTGAGATGTGTGGGATTTTGAGCAGAATTTTGATATAGCATGACATAGCCATGTGCTCGATTCAAAGTGAAAAACTGATTTGAGTCTGACAACAGCTAGCACAAGGTATGCTTCATATCATCTGTTCTGCCAAGTTGCGGTAAAACTGCCTGTGACGAGTGCCTGAAATGCTGAAGGGCAAGCTCTCTCGGGGAAAGCGACGGGTCACCAGGTATTTTTTGGGTAGCAGACTTTTGTTAACAATTCTGCACTTGTTGAGCCTTTGCCAGCAATCTGGTTCGGCTCATGTCATGTGTACACCGTGTAGTTGAGGGCTGCAAGCACCTTAGCTTGTACCTGGTTATGAATTAGCCCCGGAATATGGGAAACCCAAAAATTGTCTGCAAAGATCTCTATTCTTTTTCCAATCCTATCAATTTGACCTTGCGTGGGAGGACACCTTTTCCCCTGGCCATTCCCTGATCAATCCCTCCAAGATACAAGCTGGTGACGGGCAGGTGGCTGAAGGCACAAACAGATGAGCGCTACCTTGGTGACTCCGTTTGGGGCCCAACCTCTTGGCTGTCAGAACCTTCCAAGATTGGCCGGTGATAAAAAATGGAAGTACTCCACAAGGTTGAATCAAGTTTAGAATATATTCATCACAGCCATCAATAGACCAATCTATGCTCAATCCTCGTGTTGACTTGCTGAATTCGAATAATTACACAAAATCTAATATATATATATATATATCAGGTTCCTTGTCTTTCCATGTCTTTCCTGGAAAGTAACGTGTCTAGTCTTGTTCTCACTCATTTGAAGCTGCGACGTGTTGTGACAATGCACCAAAAGTCGTTGCATGAATGCTGTCGTTTTCTGAACGAAGTGAATGCGCCGCACACATTCATCTATACAGATCCAACTGGGAAGTCAAAATGTTCAGGTTCAATTTGGCACTGCAGCAACTCTGGTCTTCGCTGAGTAGCCAGTGTCGAACACCACTGTAAAGGTTTGCTGCCTGGCATGGTGGGCATCTTGGGATGGGGATAAGGAGAGATGGTCATGGTGAGTTTAAAATGAATTAATTTAGGTATATTTAGGTAGTGTCCAACAATTGCACTCTTCACACTCTTCTCTCCCAATTAGAGGTTTGTGAACTTCTGCTACAGTGGGAGTTGAAGAAGTGTTGAAGAAGTGTTGGAATCAAATGTCTTGAATAAGCAAGGGGGGAGGAGATGCTAATGACGAGATCTGTCAGGAGACGAAACACCAAACCAGTGGTTTTGCGGAGCACGTACTCTCCGGCACCATAGTAAAATAAGTAAGACATGCACCTCACATCATGATAATGCGGTGTTCACAGCGTCTGCAGCAGCGTGACTCTCTCTATCTCCCCACGTTCAAGGTGCAGCATCACTCAAGCCGTCCTGGCTACGCCAATGTGGATCTTGCCGAAGTAGGCAGTCTTGTAAGACACGATCTTTTCATTGCGGATGACGGGCACGTACCTGATAGCGCTGGCAAGATTTGATATGAGCATCAGATTTGTAGGTTGCCAGTCTGTACCAGTTGTTGCTGGCAAAGGTTTTCCGTAAATAATATAATTTTGGTTGTGAGTGAATGCACCTCAGCAATCCGCTATCACCAGTCAAATGATAGAGGCTGGTGGTTTTGAGGACCTGCTTGCCATCCCACCTTCACTTTTGATTGCCATCGTGGACGATCCCGAAACAATACTGGAGAACAGTTGCCATGCCGTCCCATCAACCGGAGCAATAGAGGGTGTGCACTTACAAATGAAGTGGGACTGCGGGTATTTACGTACCCATGTCAGCTACAGTACTCATCGAGCAAACCAAAGTTCAGCCACGCCACTGCTTGTCCAGAGGAATGGTGGCAACTGGACCCGCCTCGCAACGACACTTCCGACTGGACTCTGGACGTCTGGAAAACATGGCAGAAACACTCAGCTTCCATGAGGATTCTGCACGAATCATCAGCAAAACAATGTAGAAACAATCTGCTGCATCCCACTGCATTCACCATTCTGCCCACATCCTTGGCACTTCCCTCACATCCCCGTATCTAGCCTGAACAGTTCCTTCTCGGACAAGTCCTTGTGCCAAAGGCACAGAAGCGATGAAGAGCTTGAAGAACATGAAAGCGAAGATAGCCTTGGAATTTTGCCCTCATCGCCCGGTCGTGAAGGTGATGGCGATCACCCTTCGAATGGTGTCTCAAAAAGTGACTCCGGTTTCAAGACTAGGGAAATACCAACTCAATAATATGGTGCAAACAAATGATGCCTGTGTGTCAAAGATCTTAGGCCCCAAAAAACATATTGAAACTGATCAGTTTTCTTGGGGTTGAATTGTCTATTTGTCAGGGTACTCGGTACCAAATATGCAGGCCCAACCATACCCGTATGTGCCCTGGTTGAAAGTTGGATAAATTGTACATCACATGCTGCTACAACGTGCTACAATGCCGCCAAGAAGGATTGATGCCCAATATATCCCAATATAATAAGGATTCAGAATCCTAGTACGTCCATTTATGGGATAGAGGACCACATCCCATATACCATCTTCTGACCATGGCAAATATATCCAACCAGGGTTAATACTAGCACCAATACCGAGCCAAGCGCCAAATTTTGTTGAGCCAAGTGACCATGGTGAGTCTCGCACGTGAGGTTTCGCGCGAAGTCACCAGAGAGGTACGGTACGCGGGGCGAAGCGCGCGCTGAGCCAAAATGGCCAAAAGAGCCAACGGTTCCAAATGGTGTCATTGAGAAAATAAATTGGAGAGTGGCTAGTGGCTGGCAGTTTGATTGTGTCGCCGTAGTTGTCAAGTTTAACAGACGCTGAATTGCTCCAAGAGGTTGTTGAGAGACTGCTGGCGGCTTGATTGCGCTGCCATAGTTGTCAAGATTGAAAACGAAACTCAGAAAACGTATTCCATCGTATTCCATCATCAATGTTACGCTTCAAGAGTTCGAGGAACATCCTATTGGGACTCATCCTAGTTGGCTTGTCCGGCAGTCTGCAGCATTTTTTCACTCCTCGATCTCCCCTCAAACTATACCATTCAGAAGATGGTTTGGTGCCCCAATTCCCAAAGGAACCCCATTCCAACTGAACCAACTTTGGGGTTCAAAATCTTCTCATCGATCCTTCAAGAATTTTTCGCAATTATCCCAAACATGGGTCATTTTTTTGAAGCATGCAAGTTTGGATACCCAGTCTTGACCCAGTCTTGACCCATGTTGACGCAGACCCGATTGTAACATGGGTTCAGCCAAACAACCATGGTGATCCACGCACGGGGAACGCCGGGCGGACCCCGTGCTGAACCAAAAATTACCCGAAGAGCTTATAGGTGCAGCAAATCAAATCGAAAACAAATTCATTCAAATACCTGCGCTGCAAGTTTAAATTATGCGATGCAATCGCGCAGTGCCCCTCAAATGCATTGAGATTGCCACATGCCTCACGATCGGATAGTTTTTCTCGGCATCCTCCAAGATTTCACAGCCCAATCCTACCAGTAGTACCGCACAAGCCGGCGGCGGAAGTTTCAAAAATAGGAAACCTATAGGCGAGGTTGGTTGTTGCGAATCACTGATGGTAGAGCGAATCCACTGATGAAACGAAAGGTGGTTGGAGGTGTGTTTTTTGGAGTGGCTGCAATGGTTGCAGCGGTCACCTCACCACAACTGTTGGATGTACTGTGGTGTAGCGCAATTGTAGTTGTAGTCGTTGTTGTAGTGTAGTGTAGTGGAGTTGTAGATGTAATGTAATGCAATTAGTGTAGTGTAGTTGCAGCCGCAGTTGTAGTTGTAGTTGTGGTGTGGTGTAATTAGCGTAATGTAGTGCACTATACTGTAGTGTTGTGTGCTGTAGTGAGGTATAGTGTAGTGTAGTGTAGTGCAGTGTAGTGCAGTGCAGTGCAGTGCAGTGTAGCGTAGCGTAGCATAGTGTAGGGTAGTGTAGTGTAGCGCAGTGCAGTGTAGTTGTAGGTGTAGGTGTAGTGTAGTGTAGTGTAATGTAGTGTAATTAGTGTAATTAGTGTAATTAGTGTAGCGTAGTGTAGTTTAGTCTAGTGTAAGGTAATGTAATGTAGCGTAGTGTAACGTAATGTAATGTAGTGGTAGTTGTAGTTGTACTTGTAGTGGCAGTTCCAGGTGTAGTTGTAGCGTAATGTAACGTAATTCGTGTAGTGGGGTGTTGTGTAATGTAGTGTAGTTGCAGTTGTAGTGTATTTGTAGATGTAGCGTACTGCAGTGTAACTAGTGTAGTGTAGCGTACTGAAGTGTAGTTGTAATTGTACTTGTACCTGTGGTAGTAGCAGTAGTGGTAGTTGTTGTTGTTGTTGTTGCTGCTGCTGTTGTTGTTGTGTAATTAGCGTCGCGTAGTGCAATTAGATTGGATGTAATTAATGTAGCGTAGTGTAGTGTAACTAGTGTAGTCTAATGTAGCGTAGTATAGTTGTATTTGTAGTTGTAGTAGTAGTGTCGTGTAGTTGTAGTTGTCTACCTATCTATCTGTCTATCTGGAAGCTTGAAAACGAAGCTAGTGCGCGAGACTTCCTCAGTTTTTGAACTTGACAACATCAAAGACGCGGCAATTCTGCGAAACTTCCTGATTTTTTGAACTTGACAACGTCAAAAACGAAACAAGTCTGCGAGATTTCCTCAATTTTCAAAGTTGACAAGATCAAAAACAAAGCAATTCTGCGAGGCTTCCTTCAAAGATGGAAAGTTGAGTGCAGAGCTGACGGCCTCGTACCAATGCGTTTTGCGATTTGTCCACTCCATCTGTCTAAAGTACTGTGCCTGCAACGAAAAAGTGAGGCCAGGTCATACAAAGTGCTGCACCTGTCACGCAAAATCATCTTAGCAAACCTGAAGATCTGATGCTCCACCTCTCAGGAAATCAGCGCCCGGACCTCCTAACATCTCTGATGAACATGTCTCTTGTACTGCGCCTGCCACTCGGAATGCATCTTTGCAAATCCTCTTCAGATGTCCCACGCCTGCCATCGTTTTTTGACATGCTACAAAACCCTCACGTTTTGCTCACTTTTGGCAGGGTGCACAACCCCTTACGCCTGCCACACGCACCGACATCTGAACGTCCAAAAGTGGTCCGAGACCGTCAGTTTTTAGCAAAATATGCTTCGTGCCACAACGGCGTGCACTTTTCCGACAGCTCAATTCCTAAAAGCGCTCCGAAGCTGAGGTGCTTTGTACATGTTGACTTCGAAATGTGCTTCGCACCACAACGGCGCGCACGTTTTCGACATCTCAACTTCCAAGAGTGCTCCGAAACTGTCAGTCTTTAACACTTTTGACTTTGAAATGTGCTTCGCGCCACAACGGCGTGCAATTTTTCATCTCTCATCTGGCCAGATGGCTCCGCACCCGCCGCTTTAGCGAGCCTACGTTTCGACCCTCCGGAGCCACAAATTATGGGAAAAAAGTTAATCGCGATTTTTTACCTTTTCCCGCACCTGCAGCTTCTTTCTTCTTCTCTTCTCTTCTCTTCTCTTCTCGTCTCATCTCGTCTCTTCTCTTCTCGTCTCTTCTCTTCTCTTCTCTTCTCGTCTCGTCTCTTCTCGTCTCGTCTCTTCTCGTCTCTTCTCTTCTCTTCTCGTCTCGTCTCGTCTCTTCTCTTCTCTTCTCGTGTCTTCTCTTCTCGTCTCTTCTCGTCTCTTCTCTTCTCTTCTCGTCTCTTCTCGTCTCTTCTTTTCTCTTCTCTTCTCGTCTCTTCTCTTCTCGTCTCTTCTCGTCTCTTCTCGTCTCTTCTCTTCTCTTCTCGTCTCTTCTCTTCTCTTCTCTTCTCGTGTCTTCTCTTCTCGTCTCTTCTCGTCTCTTCTCGTCTCTTCTCTTCTCTTCTCGGCTCGTCTCTTCTCTTCTCTTCTCTGACTCCTTCCACCTCTGCTTTTCCATTTGTCCATATTGTCGGAAGTTTAACTTCCAAACTTCCTTCGGTTACCCCCACGCAGCCAAGACCATGATCAGAGATCCTCAGGCGAATGTCTGTCCCACGTGAAGTACTACATGGGAATGAGTCAAAACCTCTGATGCAAATTTTGGGGGGATGAACATCCATATATCCCAGCTATTATTATTATTATGGGGTTCACCAGGGTACTGATCTGGTTTTGGCTTATACCCGCATCATTTTTCCGCTCTGTTGATGGGCACGTTCCAAGCAGCCGTGAAATCAGCTGGTTCCGGCCAGATTCCATTAGCTCCTCTTCCTGGTGTAGCACCCTGTCTTGGCACTGAGATAAACTAAAGTTTCGAAGGCTTTTGGTATAAAAGGCCTCAGTAGCCTTCAGTTAAGCACTAAATGCACCAATTCATGCGGTGCCCATTCTAGCTGTACACTGTAAGCAATTCTGTGTTGTCTGAAGCCTTGGAAGATCAATGGCGCACAGGGCGCACATGACAACTAGACCACTTTTCTGACACAAACATCGGATGAGATTTGGGAGGCTCAGACAAGTTCAACCAAATCTATGCTCCTTTTAAAAGTGAATTTCACGCCCTCCTTTTGCGGACCGATTCTTTGAAGTCCTTTTGACTCAGAATGCATCTGCAGCTCCTCAAGCTGTGAATGAAGGCATTGAAATCCTTGGATCCTTTGCTCAGAACATCTGCATTCCCGAGGCAAATGAGGCCATACTTAGCTCGGGTGATGGCCACATTCAACACCCGGTAGTTCTCGAGGATGCCCAGACTTGTCTGGTACATCTCCTCCATTAGCAGGATCTCTCAACAGGAAACTCTTGCGCACTGCTGGAGGGTCGTATAGTATAGAGGGTGCCACCCCCAAACCCAATATCACAAACTCAGGGGAAAAAACATGGGCTCGCTCATTCTTAATCCGTATGCTTACTAGTGAGGTCTGTCTCATAGTTGAACTCATTGTTGTTCCTGAATCTGCCACCTAGCCAGTCTAGCGACCAGGTAGCAACCATCATCATCCTCAACCCCATTCCTCAAGACTTAGCACCGTCTGAAACCTCGGCATGGCTCTCCGCCCAGCTCCTGCAGCGCCACGGAGTCTCCGGCTGTCTTCGCCACGGATGTGACGACCTCCTCGTCCTGCGAGGTGCTGCGGACGAAGCTCACGATGATGTACTCGCGCTCGGAGCCCTGCAGGCGGCGGTTGGGGCGGCCATGGAAAAACCACGGGTGATGGGCTATTCTTCGTTGCAACAAGTCACCCAACATTGGCAAGGACTCAGCATTGGAAGATTGAAGTGGCCTGCAGAGCGTGCACGGTGCCCACCAAGATGGACTTTGAGTGAGAGCCAACATCTTTGTCTCTTGCCAACCTGCACCACTCAAATGGGTTCAGTGCCCATGGCATGTGCAGCTAGCAGCTAGTTATACAACAACCTTTTATAGAGACATATTCTTCTTCAGCCAATGAGGCAGGACAAAATGCTTACGGGGTTGCTTGGGTGGTTCAACTTTGGCTGGTCTCTGCCATCTAGGATTACTTGGGGCTCATCACGTGACATGAAATGTTTCCCCGCAACACCTTGTGGGGAAAGTGGCTTTCGGGTCGTCTTGAAACAGCAAAGAGCATCGAAAACCCATGGGGGTCATCTGCACAAGCTCAGCACAGGTCGAAACAAGCCCTGCCTGGCACGAATCTCATGTTGCTGGGCTTTGTATGGCGTGATCACAGCAATGTCTCGTGGATCGCACCTTTGCCGCAGCAGCGCTGCACAGGCGGCCACCACTGATCGAGCTTCTCCCACGTTTTTAAGGGACACCTGAAGGGGCACTCAAAGAAGGAATTCTTCCCAGTGGACAACCAGGTCAACAGAAACAATTAACTCAACAACTTGAGGACCGATTCTTTGCAACATGACTACAAGTCCTGTGTCTGCACCCCAATGTTGTTTGCCAACCATAGCGCATGCGCTCAAAACACCGGAAGTTCTCAGGTATTCCTGTTTGTTTCCATAAAGCCCTTACCCATCTGGATAAAGTTTGATGCCTTGCCTTGCTCTCCATCAACGCCACATCACAGGTGCCAGTCAGCTCTGGCGAGAGGCCCATGGATTGCGGCGTCTGGCAATCGATGAAGATCCGATGATTCTGTGGTGTGCGCAGCTAAGCATCAAAAATATCATTTTTTTCAGCTTGCAAGGCATGTGGCACACAACATACCGCGGCCGTATACAGCCGCTCCTCGGCGTGCGGCATAAGGGTCTTAATTGCTGATATGGGGGATATCATGGATATCTTTTTGTTTAATACGTTGAAACTTTCGCGATTATCCCAGCTCCTTCTTCTGTGGCCAGATGCCGTTCAGCTGCGGCCGATGAGAGATTGACACCCGATCCTCCAGCATAGACTCATAGAACTGCGATGACGGAAAGCTCCGGATGGACGGGTGCATTCGATACCTGGGTGGCTTAAGATGTCTCCAAATGCACAGCAGGGATAAAACTTGTCGTTTCGCTTGCAGACCAATATGAGCGCCTTCCCTGCTCTCAGTGTTTCTTTGGAACTGCGTAGGACTCTACTGGCTGGTTCCGGGCAACTTGCCCAGCTAGCTGAAGTGTGAAGCTAGGTTCCAACAACATGTCATTCAACAAATTCAGGTCAGAATTAAGCAATCAAAGTCTTCGGGGTTTAGTTGAAAGGAGGGTGAAAATTCAGCGAGCCACAGGATACAAGGTTGATACAAAATAAAGGATAAAAGACGCACTTGTTTGATCTCTTTTGAATTGGCAAATGTTGATCCATCATCACAAACCTTTTTGGGCATCAAAAAACACCTTTCCACATCCAACAAACATACGTAAAGAACTCGAAGGCTTAGACGTGTGATTTTGTGACAAACGGGACACTTTGGAGCCAAAATGTTTTGATCTGGGTAGTGCTGGGAGGGACAGTGGCAGGAGGACGTCGCCACCCAAAAGATTGTGGTTCAAACAAGGTTCCCTTTCTTAACTTAAATTTCTATGAATCATTAAATAAAAATAAAATACCAAAACTGTTTTTGGGTGAATGATTAATGCCGAAATGTTGTGATTAAGATTCTTACCCCATTGTTGTGTCTAGGTCCCACAATTATTGTGAGATCTTCTGAGCTCCGGCGAAGTTGCTGTTCATTCAGCATGGTGCTCGTCATTGAGCGCTGAGAGTTTTGGTGCATCCTCTCCAAAAACGGAGTCTCCAAAGCGCTGACATAAGGAGCACACAAGTTGTGCTCTGTCACCACAGGGCCTGGGGGGACGTGCGTCTTTGGGCTCCAAAAGGACGCACAGAGCAAGCGAAAGGATGGCAGCAAATGTAGTACATTTAGCCATGTATCAGCTGACCCCGTTTGACAGCACAGGGGAGCCAGGGGATATTGAAAGCGCATGCCAACCCCCCAGGTACTAGCCAACAAGCAACCTCTGAACAATGATTCAATTGTATTCAAAACCTATGTATATATGCCTATGTTCTATCTATTTCTATGTAGACATTTCACCTTGGCTGATATACGGTTTTCGCTTCCCGTGATTCTTTGAGGCCCCGCCCCCAGCCTAACTGTTTGTGATCTCCCACCACGATGACACGGCAGTTGGCTGACGTGGCCGGCAGGACGATGTCTGGTTCGCTGGCCTGCGCCGCTTCGTCGATGACGATGCTGTCGAAGCTCACTGGGCGAACCACGTGGGGCGGTTCGCCCTTCACCAGAGCTGTGTGGAGATAAGCCTCGGCTGCTTGGATTGTTTGGTCACCCGGGATGTGTTTTTCTTTGCACCCATAGTGAATCTTATGTTGTAGCCGGTTGGTCTGATGCACCCGAAAAACTCCCCGACGCAAATCTAAGGACAGCTCTTAGTCTAGCTGAGCAGCGGTCGTGAATGTGATCACAATTTGGCTGTCGCGTCCCAGTGTAAAGGGGGATCTGTTTTCAGGTGGTCCCTTTCTCTGAGAACACCAGCATTCCTATTTCATAGACGTATAAGGCACAGGTTTTGACTCAGTTGGGTCGACGTCTCCAGAGCCACCAACAATCACTCTCTGAGATTCAGCCAAGATGCACTCGTACATGTTGTGATCACAATGCGGCTATCACGAAGGATTTGCACCTCTCCAGATTCATAAGATTTGTTGAAGGTGTATTGACTCCTTCCCCAGGGGAGAAACTTCACCTGAGCCAGTTTCGACATGTGAAATGATCACTTGGGCACAGCACTTTCCCCACCTTCGCACTGACTTTGACATATAGTTCTACTGAGATTGAGAAAACCCGAAACCTTGCACAAAGGAGGTATGAATATGAAGGACATCCATGATGCCTTTACGTGGACGAACTCAACACAACATGCAGTATGAAAGATTTCTGGAGTTAGTGAGAAGAAATTTAGTGATGCTGTAGTAAGAGCTTTTTTTGAGATGCACGGCCCTATCCCCGGTGCATCTAGATCGATCCTTTAGACAGCTGGCCTTGGGGGACTGACTCACTTTCCAGTGGAGTGCGTGTTCTTGGAGGTGCGGTTGAATCTCAAACCTTCCCTCTGACTTCGTTGTCCTCAAATGAAGCACCGCTTTTCCGTTGAAAGGAAAATGTGGAGGGTAAGCCAACCCCTAATCAAGGCCAAGAGTTGGCGAAACACAAATTCTTTCTTAGCAAATCTAAGTTGTCCCACCCTTGTACCCGCTTCCATGGCATCTTTCAATAAACCTCGAATATACTCGCGTCACGTAGTGGGGCGGTATGCCAGCACTCATCAATCTGTCCAAGATGTGGTCGGCCGCGTGATTGGATGGTGCACAGACCAAGATTCGGCCATCTGAGCAGCAAATTCAAAACCCACCAAGCATCCTTCTGATCTGTGGTCTGTAGTTATAAGACGGCCACATGTCAAACAATGATTCCGTTGTTCTGTTGAGCCTTGTGTGGCAATACTAATACCCTAAAACCACTTGGTTGGCTACCAATTCAATCCATATTTCTCAACCTGTCAGGGGTCAAACAATGCGTGCGTTTTGCGCCAAACCTGCCTTTCCAACGCGGTCTTGAGGCTGTCAAGAGAGCAGCAACGCACTGAACGAGCATGGAGGTCTTGCCCGTCCCTGGAGGCCCTTGAACCATTGAGAACGGCCTCTGCAGGGCCCTCTGAATGGCCAACGTCTGCTTTCCATTCAGCTTGCTTTTGGAGGTCGAGTGCATTGCATGCGTCACCTACCAAGGGCGGACAGGCAGAATATTCAAAGAAAGGCACGACTGGCTCATTGTTGGATGGGTTTGAATTATCATGGATGGGTTTGTGGCACATCCTCGCCTCTGAGATACTGACCAAGGGTCGCATCTCCATCTCCCTTTTGATTTCCTTCGTGCTTCTCGGAATGGTCAAGCGCATGCCTTGCAACGGGCAAGACCTTGGCATGTCTTGCAGCAGTTGGATGCATTTCTTCTCGTTGGGAGGGATCAAAATGAAGTGCAAACGCCAAGTTGAAGCACCATCCAAGCTGAAATCCTGTGCTTGCCGGGAAAGCTCGGATATTTTTGATAGCTCCACCTGGACAATGAAACTCTTCTTGCCATCTTCCACAGCCTGCATCTGATTTGTTCCCTTCGCCTTCAAAAGGATTCCCTGTAAGCTGATGGGTCTACAAGCACGCTCCAAGCTTAGAACCACCAAATCGCCTGGCTGGAGCCGTTGGTACTGCAATAGCTTCACCTCGACTTGGCATTCGAAGTGCGAAGCGCCACTGGTGCGGAACCACTTCAGGTCGTTCACAGAAGTTGCTGAGGTGTATGCATCGCTGGACAGTGCTGCAGCGTGGACCTAGAAGCAAAAAACAAGGCGGGTGTCATGCACATTCTTCCACAAGAACAGAGTGCTATGAGCCGGCCGCCTTGTGCCGCCTTCATCAAATAACTTATCCCCCACTCTTTTTGCACCAGCCAACTGCACCTGGCACAGTTTGATCCGGGACCACACCTGCAAATGGGCGAGAACATCAAGAGCCAGACGTCGCAGGCGACCGCACAGAACCACAAAAAAAAATCTGTCTCAAATCAGCTGTTGCAAGGCGAGAAGAGCTATTCATAGCTCCATTCATCCCAGATTCACCTTCGCAGAAGTACTGGGTTGGCTGGATAAGTTGAGTTAAAAGTCTGATCCTGTCACACACCGAAACGATTTTGCTGCCTGCTCAAGTGTGCAGCCAGCTAATCTACCTCCGACCCCACCTGCGAGTAGGTCTCCATCTTGCGGTCCAGCAAGGGCCAATCCGTGAGGTCCGGCCAGGAGGAGAAGGACTCCGGAAAGCTCTTCAGACCGGTGGGAAAGATGAAGTCCTGTCAAACAACCGGTGAGTGCAAAATGGAAGGAAAAACCAAGAAAACAATCAAAACCTGCCTGCTACTTCCAGGTGACTGTCAATATCAAGCCGGGAAGTATATCTCACATGTCCATAGAGTTTAAGTCAACGGCTGGCAGTCGGTTGATTTCGGGTTGCTGATTGCTCTCTCATTCTTGTTGACGGCTGGCAATGCTATTTGTCTTCCCAAACCCGACTTCTGGTCCAAATCCAATTGTTTATATTGTTGTTTTTGCTCATACAGTCAGTGGTAATACCCTAGCAAAGTCCCACGGTTGTGCGATGCGAGGCAGGAAATTAAAGTCCAAAATTATATATGAATCATATGAGTTTATAGTTTCTCCGGGTAAACTGATTTGCCTCGTGCTATGAAAATTTCTCAGAGTCTGACATCTTCAAGCAAAGCACCAGTGTCCTTCTCTCCGTGGAACTTGATTTCCCAAAGCACGATGGAGTTGGGGCTGGCATGGTGCGGGATGGGCTGGGCATAGTTGCGAGCGATCACGCAGGTCATTCGTTGGGCAAACCATGAGCGAATGCGCAAGGTCTCCAAATGATCCCTGTCCGGACAGCAAATTGGGAACGCTCCGACCAGCCATTTCAATTAAAAAAGCATGTGAGCAAGTCTTGATACCCTGAAATCCCTGTACACTCGAGACTTAGACAATCCATGGTTTCTTTGATCTTCAGAAGCACGTGCATGCAACTGTCCAGTTGTGGCACGTACTTGACAGGACGTGCCCGCCTGTCATTCTGCATTGTGAGTTTCATAGACTGGGTGACCGCATCGTACTCTGAGACACAGGTGGAACTGCACAAGGAGCTCACCGGCAATTGGAGTTCCTCGGAGCTCTGGTACTGCATGAATCCATGTCGGAAATGGAGATCTATGCTGAGCTTGTTCTATTGCCCATCTCATGAAAAAAACCCTTCCACGTGTGTTCAATCTTGCATGTGAGACTCCAAAGTGTGCGCCTTCTCAGACGGAACCAAGATGTTGATATAGGTAGGGCCAACTACTCCAATCACGGCATCCGAAACCTTCTGGCCACTGCCAGACAGCTCTCGCATCCTTAGTGGAAAAATGTACTTAGAAAATATCTCAAAATCACTCAAATAAATTTGAGCTTTTCACATGCTCCAGATGTCCTGCTTTGTTTCGTGATAGAAAATCAACGATGCCCACTAACACTACTATTGGGTATTGTCGATGTATATCAACAACCTCTGTCCAGGTTCACGAACCATGCGTTCTGGTGCTACATCGCTACATAATTTCGTCCCAAGTACATGACTGTGAAAGTGTAGTGTCTTCTCCTGTATCCTTTACAGCCATTTGAAGATCCTGACGAGAATTCGCATCGATTCCATATGCGTTTTAGTTCCTGTGCAAGCTGAAGTGCCAAAAGCCAGAGCGCATGAGGATCTAGGCCAAACGGCCAAACCATTTTGTTTGACCTTGTTAGTGAATATTCAGGAACAGAACCGTTATCTTTTCCGCGAGGGAAATGTCATGAGATTGGATTGTGATAAGTTGCTTCAGCCGAGAATCCTGGAGATGGTCCGAAAGATGTGCCGCCCGAAGCTTTCTGCAGCAATCCTGCAGTTGGTCCGAGCGACAGCCTCCTCGAAGTCCCTTCGAGAAAGCAGGAGATGAGGATTCGAAGCAGTCCATCCAAGCTGAGACTTCAAAGCTCTCATCCCCAAAATGTCGATGTAGCGATGCAACGGAGACGTAACCTCAGTCTTGCAGTGCACATAAGATGTTTGCCGTGCTCAGCAACGGCACGGGATTATGCGGCATTGAGATTTGTTCAGACCTGGTTGCGATTGCGATCTGCAGAATTTAGCATGATTGGGTGGTAATGTATGATTGAGTTCATCTTGCTGACCATAGGCCTGGGTTCTCTGACCCGGAGGAACTGAAACTGGCGTTCAAACCAAACCCAAACTGCTTTCCACTAAAGGTTCACACCATGGCCTTTAGGCAAATGCACTGTTTTTGTTTCACCGTTTGGCATTGTAAAAAATATGTCTTTTTGACCTCAGACTGAGCGCGCAACGTGGAATCGGGGCTCCGGATGCCACCAATCGCCTGTGTTACTGGAATATTCACTCGATGCTGGGATGACCTCGTAGTAAGCAGCTGGAAGTGCAGCATGCAAACGCCGGAGGAAGGAAGAGCGCATGGCATGCTTCTGCGCATTCGTGAGCCCCGGTTGCTGCAATATCTCTCTCAGCGTCCCTATCACATCCTGAGAGGAAGGAACACTGGATGCTGGCTGCGCGGAAAAAACTTGGAAAATTAGACTTGACTCAGCCTTGAACAAGTCTTCTAAAAGTTCTCAAGTGCTCCAAGTGTCTTCTATGTGGATGTCCTTGTCTCGGTCACTCTGTTTGACCCGAAGCAACCGCTCGATGACCTTCCGTGTGCTAGGTTCAGCCCGGCCATGGACGTATCTCACCGTGAGCTCTGCATCTTCCTCGTCGTCCAAGAGCTTTTTCCAGGCATCAGCAGCCAAAGTTGTTCCGATGTAACGCTCCACCGTGGAGATGCAGCTGTGCAAGAGTTGCTGCGTCGCTAAAAGTGGACCTGGAATGGAAACCGCCTCAGTGAAGCAACACCATGGTATGCAAAGGGGATCAAATTTGTAGTTTAGGAAGTGGACATAGTGTCCGTATTCCAAAATCAAATCGGCGCTAGAAAATAAGCTTCGGTGGTATGACCAACAGCCGCAACGTTTTATCCCATTGAACCTGACTTGGCTTTGCACCAACGCTTCCTGGAACCTTCTCCGGAATCTTCTCCGAAACCCTGTTGAACCTGACCTGGCTCTGCACCAAAGCCTCCAGGGCCTTCTCCGGAACCTTCTCCGGAACCTTCCGAACCGAACCGAAAACGACCAGGAACCGCAGGAACCGAAACCGAACAGGAACCGAACCGGGCCTATACCAAATCCGCCCGCACCGAAGGTGCTGAGGCGTTTTTTGTGTGCCTGCGTGAACCGTTAGCAATTGCATTATAGCTAATAAGTTTTAGCTTGGGGGGGGCATTTTTGCTCTAGAATCCTGTGTTTTTGCATGTTTTTCAAAAGGAGTCAAAATTCTTGATCTGGGCCAATGTAGGCCAAAAATGGGTCAAGATAGGCCCAACATAGGCCCAACATGAGCCTAAGATAGGCTCACATGGGGCCAACATCCAACATACCCTCATATGGGGCCAAGATAGCCTCATACGGAGCTAAAAAGTGCCCAATAAGTGCTAAATTACACCGGCATAGACCCCAGATAGAAAAGGTTGGAACTGATGGTTCCCAACGTGGGAACCAAAGGTTACCATGACAAGGAACTGCCGGTTCCCAGACCTTGAAACTTACGGTTCCCAACCTGGGAACCAGAGGTTACCATTGCAAGGA